>Ga0214543_1010755_pt1 | contig 13303 bp, 6 predicted proteins | sample CNSS2metaG_FD_160094 | JGI IMG/M metagenome (GOLD analysis project Ga0214543, IMG submission 160094) | Root nodule microbial communities from cowpea collected in UCLA plant growth center, Los Angeles, California, USA - CNSS2 | ecosystem: Host-associated > Plants > Roots > Nodule | place: USA...
ACGACAGCAGAAAAAGTTGCGTCCAAGTGTTGGTGTGAGACGGAGCGGGAGCGGGAGAGGGAGAGGGAGAGGGATTCGGGTTAGGGTTTCTCGTTGGGAGGGGTTTTGGGGTTTCTGGACCAGTTGGTGGGAAAACGTGGAGAAGAGGTGTGTGTGGTGCGGGTCTGTGTGTGTGCGGGAAGAAGGAGCGCAGAGGGGTTTGAGGGCGCTTTGGAGAAATGGAGAAGCGGTGGAGCGGTGCGGTGGAGCAGTGAAAGACTTTTCAAAAAAGAAAAAAGAAATGCGCGGACTGGTGTTGGGTGAAAGTGGCAACGGGCTGTGACCACACGCGCGTATAAGGAGAATGACTCTTCCTGCACCCAATTTAATTTTTCAATTAAAAATTAAAAATTTTAAATCTGATTTCCGTTGCCACGTAAGGTGGTCATCAAAGTGGTAATTTTGGGATGTCATTCTATCATTATTCTTTCGGAAAACATGGTCGGGAGTAGAGATTTACATTTCTCTTTTTTATTTATTTAAATTATATTGATTACCGGTTTTAATTTAAGCAAAACAATTAGATAAATTTGTTTAATAATTAATATATTTAATATAGTTTTAAGAATGACATATAAAATAATTAATTTTAAAAAATTTAGCTGGAATCAAACTTGATTTTCTTAACTTAAGACTTAAAACAATATCGAATTGGGTTAAAGATAGTTGGTATGTAATCTATCAACAATCATTCTTATTTATTTTTGGATTACAAATATTTTTAATATCTTAATTTATTAATTTGTATTAAAAATTATAATTAATCTTTCTTTAAAAATGTGATCTAATTTAATTTTTTTAAAACACGTGAATTTTATATTTTAGTCAAATTTTGTTAATAATTTTTATAATAATATTTGAAAAGAATTCGATGAGCATTTTAATTCTATATTAATATAAAGAAATAATTGAGTTAATTTATTTTCATTATATTAAAACAAATATGTAAAATAAATTACAAAAATATTAAACCAACTCACAAATATCAATCCCATTGAGATAAATTTTTTGACTCATTACAGAATAGATTGAACTAAGCTGACATTTACTCAATCCATGAGTTTTGTCGACTCACTTTCACCCTGTGTCCAAATAATATTTATTAACATATATTTAAATAGTTATTATTCAAACAACATTTAAATTCTCCTTTTTCAATTTATAATTCACTATATAATAATTTTTAACAATATTTTAAATTTCATACCAAAATTATTATTGAATATAACTGAAGTTAATAATCATGTTATACCTCTCATAATTAACTATACAATAATTTAAATAAAAAAATTAAAACTTGTATTAAGAAGCTAAGTTTTCATATTTTAAATCTTTGTCTGTATAATTTAAAATATTTATTTATTATATACAGAGTTCTATTGAGGTAAGTAAAATAACAAAGGGTTTATTTGAACATTTTTTTATTAGAAACGATGTATCGCTTTTCGAGTTTTACAGTAGTAAAAATTCCATGCTGAAAAAAAAAAAGTTAACTTCTTTATAATTTCAGTGGTGTCATAATTACTTTTATAATATCAATATATGATAAGTCCAATTCTTAAGATAAATATTATAGAAGATTCTAAACTTATCCTAGATATATCCTTATATTACATAATTGTATAAAAAATTATATAATCCTGATAAATTATTTTCTCTTTATTATTTTTATCTATTCAGAACTTATATGCTTTATTTCCAATGTCATTTTTTTTTCTGTCATTTCCTTTTACTATGAAAGAAAATATGAATTCAAAAGGTTTGTTACTATCTTTGAAGGAAGTAAAAACCCAATTAGTTACATGTTAGTATGCCCGTTAAAATTTGGTTTTATTAATAATTATTTTAAAATTCATATTTAAAAAAAAACATATTACTTCACTATATAAACCTTTGCACGCATGAATAAAATAACGATAATAAATGTTAGAAGATACTAAATAATATCTGCAGATACCAAAAATTAAAATTTTCAGTTTAACTTGATTTTTTATGAACACCTCATGTGGATGTGTTTTATGCACTTTAAATAATACTTTGTGCTGTGTCACCTCAGCATCTCTTTTTTCCGTAAATTCCAAAATTCTTGCCCTTGAATTCTTAATTCCACAAAATCTTTAATTTATTATTTGACTTTGATTAATGAAAATACTTAAATTAAAGATTTTGTAAATTTAGAACCAAATAGCTTTATAGCTTGTGAGTTTGAAACTACAATAAGGTATATAATTGTATAATTGTAATCTAATGTTAATTAAATACAATTGTTTTTCAAAATCCTTGTTTTACAACTAAAAAATATTACACAAACACAATATGAGATTATATCTTTCTCGCATGTATATACAATCTAAATCACTTTAAATTAAGCTGTTAATTAATCCCATATACAAAAGATAATGATTGTTAATTAAACTTGGAATTTATAGAGTAAAAGATAACGATTCTATCAACTTTAACATTTTTGTTGTGCATCACATTAGTCATATGCTTGGATATCTATATAATTAACTTTTGCTTTGTGTCTCTTCAGAATATTTGCTGCTATAAGCTGAATAATATAAAATGTCCAAATTAGTGGTAATAAGTATGAAGTTAGGGTTTTCATAAAGATTATTATTTTTTTTATAGAAACACGTGCATGTGTTTTGGCATTTTGTGAGGGAATTAGTGAGACATGGAAATTAATAATTAATAGCAAATTCCCATGCCTCTTAAATGAATGCCACGAATGGGAATCACATGCCTATGTCCATATTTAATGTCCATACAATGCATCCATCTAATCTATTATTCATGGTTTAGAGAGGTCGGCATAGATGCTCACCAATCTTTATCTCTTAACCAATTTTAAGTAAAGTCACAACAATCATGCATCGAAGTCACAAACTAAAAACTATGAAATTATAGTTATTATTTGATGTTAAGTTAGTTGGCATAGTATTATTAGATCAATTATTGTATGTGAGAGACACGGTTTATTTTTAAATTTGGAGTTTTAATTAAAGATAACAAAAATATTTTTAATAACAAATATTCATAGATAAAATATATGATGAAACAAATAGATATACATGAATGATGAATGTGAGTATTTAATTATTGATTAAATATATTTTTGTTTTAGAAAAAATTAGAATTAGTCTCTTTTTGAAATTTTAGTCTAATTTAGTCATTTAATTCTAGATATGTATAAATTTAGTCATTTTAATCAAATTTTGTTAAGTTTATTTGATATTTCTAACGTGTTTAGCTAACATTGAAACAAAAATGTATCAAACAATGTTAATAACTCAAATGCTACTAGAAAAACGTTGACATATCAAATTAACTTAACAAAAAATGGTTAAAAGAACTAAATTTAAACATTTCTAAAGTTGAGAACTAAATTAAGTTAAATTTTAAAAATGAACTAATCTCAATTTAAAAAAAAAAGTTAAAAAACCAAAAACATATATAATCTCCTTCCTTAATTATTTGCTTGTAGATGAACCATAAATGATGAGTACTAATATTTAATTATTTATTTATAGATGAAGTAAAACGAAATATTATAGTATTTGATCCACAAATATTTGTTACTTTTAATAATTATTAATAAATTTTATTTAAATATCTTTTTTAATAAATCAAGTTACATATTAATCATTGAATAAACGTTTAAAATTTGACCATTATTTTAAATTAGACTTATAAAAATAAAATTACTTTTTTAAAATTTATATTTTAGTACAAATTATTTAAGTTTATTTTTTAAAATTTATTTATAATGAATTATATATTAAAATTAATTTTTATATATATGTCATTGTTGACCTAACCCCTCTCAAACAAGAATTAAGTTTGATATATTTTGTCAAACACGGCGTCTTGAAACGAGATCTGGCAGGCACAAATGGGACATACTACCATGTCTTAAGCCGCAAGATGAACTTCAACGCTGCGTTGCACATGCCACGTCCGTGTGGGATGGAAATAATTTCTTTTTTTAATTAAATTTCAACATTTATTAATGTATGTAAAAGGTCAAATAATGAAATTTATGATTTGATAAATTAATGGGTTAAATATATTTTTGTCCTTACCTTTTCAGTAAATTTTGAAATTAGTCTATTTTAAAATTTTGGACCAATTTAGTCATTTATCTTTCAAAATATGTGAATTTAGTCCTTTTAATCAAATTTTGTTATTTCATACGCATTTCATGATTGTATTTGAGTTGTTTATATTGCTTGACACATCTTTATTGGAAGACATTTTTATTTTAAGGTTAAGTCAAATACTATTATAAAACGTGTTTGAAATGCCAAATAAACTTCACAAAATTTGATTAAAAGAACTAAATTCACGTATTTTAAAAGATGAATGACAAAATTTGTTCAAATTTTTTGAAATAAACTAATTTTTAAAATTTACTGAAAATTAAAAAAAAATTATATTTAACCCTAAATTAATTTCAAAAACATAAAAGTAATTATTCTTGGGGTTGACGTCACGTGCCGTTACTACTTCGCGTAGCATATAGAACCAGCTAGATATTCTCCCTCTCACGCACCTTTTCTTTCATTAACTTTGGTTTCAAGGTAAAACAAAACCAATGTGAAAAGATCATAAATTGGAGGAAAAAATAAGGTATCAATTAAAAACTAGAAACCGCATATTCCCCTCTCTGTTACTGTGTATCTGGTTTATCTATAAATACCATGCTGCTCCTGAAACACCATTTCATTGCAGAACAAGAACAGAATCACGAAATTTGTTTCAATATTCAGAGACTCTGAATTTGGAGATGGAAGCGAGAATTAGAAAGAGCCAATTGCAAGGTTCATCAGAAAAGGGAGAGAGATCAGAGAAGAAGGTGACAGAGAGTGAGAAGACAAAGAAACCTGTTGAAGATATTAATGCTAGTGCTGATGCTTTCATCAAGAACTTCAGGAAGCAACTTCTCATCCAGAGGCTTCAATCCATAGAAAATTATGAGCAAATGCTTAAGAGGGGTCTCTAATCTCATCACATCGTTGATTAATTTCGATTTAATATAAATAGGTTTAATTTTCTGTGTCTTCATTTGTTGTTTCTTTATTGCAGAACCATGCAATGGTTTAGCAGATTAATATAGTTGCTGTTAATTATTGTGTAAAAGTTAAAACGTATATTGGTTTTATACTTGCTTTTTCGTGTCTTCATGTTCCTCTTCAGATGCATTCTTCTTTTGTGATGGAGATTTTTGAAGCTAAGTCTATGATAAATTGGTTTTTTATTCTTCGCTGATTTTTTACTTATAGCACAAAAAGAATCCAAAATCTTTTGTGTATGAAGCTACTTTGAAAAATGAAAGAAATTTATTTTAATTTATGTCAGAACAAGTTTTATCCTTTCATTCTCCCTTTCACACACAAAATTGAAGATAGGCATAACAAGAAACATAATTGGTGGAGCATTGCTTCCTGCACCCCTCTTTTTTTCTGCACCACCATATAATATTTTATCCCCATTGTATCCTTGAATAAAAATACATTAAAATTCTTTTTTTTTTCTTTCTTCACACGCGTCTCTCTTAACCTTCACGCTGCTATGTTCATCATCTTCACCCATTACCCATTTTGTCGTTACAAAACTATTTTTGGATTGACCAAAATAGAATGCACTCCCAGATTTGGTAAGACATACCAGATTGGATAATCAAGTATGTAATTATGGATCTAGTAATGCATTTTTGGCTGCATTCAATGGTTGTATGCAATACTTATATTTTTTGATTGTTGAAGTTTTAAATGTACATTTGTCTTGTGGCATGATAAATCTAATAATTTGGTTTAAGATTTTATTTTATTAAACTCTTTAACATTTCAAACAAATATCATAGGAATAACACGAGTATGTTGTTTATGTTTTAAGTTTGATACTTTTGTTGGAATGCGCTTAGGCTTCTTTAATTTTATAGTTGAGGAACATTATTTTATATTCTTATTAAGACTTAGGAGAAATACAATGATAGACTCTTTTGAAATCAATATTTATCTATTTTGTTATGCCAGTTGGACATTTGGGAGATTTATTCAGATGTTAGTTGCACATTCATTATATTTGTTGCTGTCTCTTCATCACTTGACCAACTTGATATGCATTACTTGATCCGAAAGTGTATACCAAATTTATATAACGGATTGACCAACTCTGTATGTTAATTACATGCCAAAATAGAAAATCTCGTATACACTATTGGATCTGGGAGTACATTCTGAATTGGCCAATCCAAAAATAGTTTTATTAACATGAAATTGGTAATGTACGAGGAAGATGACGGAAATAAAAGCTTAAAGGTCAAGAGGGATATTACGTGAAAAAAGATGACGGAATTGAGATTTTATTATATTTTTATTCAGAGGTAAGGCGGGATAAAATTTGATAGGTGCAGGAAGAAATGCCTTAACCAAATGTATGTGAAACGGAGTCAACCCAAAACTTTGGATCAGCCCAAAACTAATTCTGGATTTTAAAATATTTTTAAAAGAACTAAAAATAATTTAATTAAGTTACATTGTATATTATTATTATTATTTAATTAATACTCGAAACCTAATCCTGTGGACAAGGTCAATACTCGAAAGCCATCAATACTAAATACCAAAATCTTGATACATCAACATCTTAATTTGTAAATATGAAAATGACACAATGGAGAGTGTACAGGTAATTGGTGTATTGCTTATGAAACACATCAAACATTAATCATAAAATGAATATAGGTAAAGGTAAGAAGTGACAGAAGCATGGATGAGTCAGATGTGTACCAACATGTGATTTTTTAAAATGGAAAGCAACCAGAAATACCTTGTTCAAATGCCTTCTTCATAAAAAAATTTTAGGAGGGCACATCTATAACTCAACCCCCTCAGATTGTAACCCATTAGCCTCAGCAAGCTCGCAGACCTTATCAATAAATGTTTGAGTGCCTTCAACTTTCACAGCTGATGCAAGGAAGTACTTTTGCTTATAAAGACTCACCTTTAACGTTCACACATTGTTCTTATGACCGCATAAAACCCATGCATTCACACAATAACTATAAATCCATACTTCAACTTCAAATCAAAATTTTCAAACTACAGAATCAAGATACTAATCAATCAACCGATCTATTTTAGAACTAGGAATTAATATTTGAATTATATTATTTACCAAGCTAAAATTAATCAAAATTAGAATTACACTACAATCATAGCTAAAAATACAATATTAACATATGAGAGAAGTTTAAACCAAATTTTTCCTAAAAGCAAGAAATTAGACATTAAACACAACGCAAACAATTAGCCTAGAAAAATATGAACTATTAGAGAATGGTCATAGCCCAAACTTAAAGCCTTTGCATTCTAGGACAAACATAAAGAATAAAAAAAAAAAATAGACCAACTAACTAAAACTGCACTCAAATATGTGCTCACTGCATAGAAAACTGTAAATGACAAAAGAATCAACTAATCTAAAGTTCAAGTATTCCAACAAGAGAAAAACAACTCAAATCAATAAAATCAAATAGCAAACAATCCAAATCAGCATCTAAACCATAATTGACCCCCAAGACAGTGTTTACATCTCTTTCACTCAAGTGTTTCGGTCTAGGTGTTACTCTTTAGCACATTATGCAAACTCACATTATCATAAACTTAGAAAGTTTCTACTAATCACCAATCAAATTAGAAATGCACTCAAGATCAATAGGACTTCAATCAAGGCTTGTAATGTGACCGGTATAGGTGAGGTAAAACGAGGAAAAAAATCAAAGTTAAAATCAAAGAGAAGTGAGATAGACCTACCTAAAATCAAATCTACCAAAACCAGTTACAACTAAAAATTTAGCTACCTAAAACTTAAAATAACACTAAAAAGGCTAAAATTACAAAATCTGATAAATGAATTATTAAACTACTGTATAAAAATGCAATACAACTACTTGAAAAACTTCTAATTAGCAAAAAGAAAATAGAAAACAAGTCACAACTGCTCCTCGCTCCTTGCTCCCTGTCGCTCCTAGCTCCTCGTTCCGACCTCCTGCCTATTACCTCCTTGTTGCTCCATGCTCCTCGCTCATCTCCTTGCTCTTCTTTACCCGCCGCTCCAAGCTCCCAATTGCTTCTCGCTCTACTCGCTGCTCCTGCCTCCTTGTTGCTACTCATTCAATGCTCTTCGCTCTTGGCTGCCCGCTGGTTCCGCCTCCTTGCTGCTCCTTGTTTCTCGCTCCATGCTCTTGTGTCATCTCTTTTGGTTGTCGGCTTGTTCCTCTCTCTGCCCTCCTTGCTGCTCTTAACTCTTTGCTTTTCTCGCTCCTCGCACAAAGTTAGACCACACACACCATAAAACACAAAAAAACAGACCACAAAACACACAACACACCAAACACATAACACAAACATAAAAAACACACACACCACATACAACACCCCACACAAAAGACAATATAAATCGAAAACACCCAACAACCCACACAACCACAAAAAGAAATAAAAAGAACACACGACCACAAAAACAGTCAATACAACCACAAAAACACTGAACACAACAACAAAAACACAAAACCACACAAAACATGCACAACACAAAATACAACAAAACACATCCAATAAAACATATACAACACAAAACACAACAAAACACATACAACACAAAACACACACACACCATAAAACACACAACCACACAACACACACACACACACACCAAACACATTACACAGAACACAAAACAACAAAAACACACAAAACACAAAACACATACAACAAAAAATCCACAAAACATACAACACAACCAGAAAATCACAAAACCACAAAACACCCAACACAACCACAAAAACACACACAAAACACAATAAAACACAGAATACAAGACACAAGACACAAAACACAAAAACACACATGCATTCCAAATTTTTAAGTCATCATTCATTTTGAAAGGATCTAGGTTATCCCTAGAACATTGAGAATGCAGGCATAAGTATTGATGAAATGTAGGTGCAGTCAGAACAAATGCTAATGCAGTTTCTTCTTGAAAAGAATGTAAGAACATTATCATTGAGAAGGAGCTAAATCAGAGTTTACCTCATAAGTATTAAGTAAAAAAGTCCAAATAAAGTACCTTAATGATCCTTCGAACAAAAATGGACTCTGAGGGACAATGGCCAAATGTGTACGTAGTTCTCTGACAGAAATATTTTTAATATCCACGCCATCAATTGAGATGGAGCCTGTACATATTGGAGTAAGACGGAAAAGAGCATTTAACACACTGGACATTCCAGCACCTGTTCTTCCAATTATTCCAACCTGAATACATGTTGTGTAATTAGTAATAAACCTAATGGATGTGGAACCTAAGAAAACTTCAGTACAAATTCAAAAGTAGTTCACTGACTTGGGTTCCTCCAGCAATTCTAAAACTAAGATTGCAGAGTGCAGCTGGCAAAGATGGCATATACTTCAAAGTAACACAATCAAATTCGATAAATCCTTGATTTGGCCAATCTGGATTCAAGTATAGGCATCCAGTTTGTTCTTCTTGAGGAATGTCCATGTACTAAAAAACATTAAACGGATATTAGGCGTCAGCGTATATATGTCAAAACATGTTTCAATTAAGGGAAATAAGTCTTATTCATACTTGAAGAGTTCTTTCAACTGAAACCATTTCCTTTTCTGTTTCAGTGAAGCTTGATAAAAAACTTCCCAATAAGGACACAATTGGAGCTGCATATGAGAGGGCCAATCCTACCTGTGGAAAAAAGGTTACATGTTCAGTTTTGATATAAATTGGTTGATCAAATCAGAGATTTAATTAAAGATTAAAGGATAGCAAACAAAACAGTCCTGGGGTACCAAAGTTGATGGGCAGACTGCCACGAGATCCAATAACAGCCATCACAGCTATGAAAGAGATGATAAATGCACCTAATAACTGGAAGAAAATAATTATTAGCAACAACCAATAATCCAGATTCAATAAAAATTCAAATGTAACCTTTGGATGTACTGTATTGTTGCACGTATAAATCATATAAAGTGTAAATGTCAATAAATATACTTGGCTCAAAGGACATGAAGACGCAAGGAAAGCCACAAACTTGCTACTATCTCTGTGTAGGAAGTCTTCTGATACAAGGTTACATGTTCAGTGAATTTGGTAAAGAAAAAGTCCTGGTAAAAATGAACATTGTAACATAGTTAATTAGTTACACCAACTCACATCGGTAGTATAAATTTTCCCAGTACATACGACAAGCAACTAATGCATGTAGAAAAAAAAAACTTTAAAGTGCAGTAAAAGTCAAGAAAATGTATTTAGGTTTAATATAACTCCATAAAACCAGCTTACAACGTGGAATGTACACCTACTTATATATTATAATTTAGTTATATTTCTAGTCATTGTAAAACTTTCAACAAAAAGGTATCGGTAAAGGCACCATAACCAGATAAAGAAACCAAACAAATAGCCAGCACTTCAGAAAGTTCAGTTGACAGTGCTGGCTATTTCCAAGTAACCTTGAAAATAACTATGCTTTAAAGTAGTTGTTTAAAAACACTAATCGATATCTAACAATCTTTTCCTCTGATAGTAACAGATCTTGATAGGTGGATACGCGTGCTGCAGGTTCATCTTTATGATTGCTTTCTTTAGGAAGATACAGCATGTACTTTTCTTAATTTTGTGAAGGTAGTTATTATAATATATAGATCAAACAATAGTTTCCAGCCACGTCTAAATCTTTACTTAATAGCATACATATTTTTTGGCAAGAAATTTCACATGGTAAACGTGGTTTTGAGAAACACTAAAAACTACAGTAATCAGTAGCAGTAAGGTCACTCCATAAACAAAATTTTCATATTATGAATGGATGTGACAAGTAAAAGATTTTAAACAAATAGCTATCTTCTCGTCCCCAAATCTTATTGATATGCAATACGTAGTTCTCTGACAGAAATATTTTTAATATCATCAATTGAAATGGAGCCTGTACATATTGGAGTAAGACGGAAAAGAGCATTTAACACACTGAACTTTCCAGCACCTGTTCTTCCAATTATTCCAACCTAATGGGTGTGGAACCTAAGAAAACTTCAGTACAAATTCAGAAGTAGTTCACTGACTTGGGTTCCTCCAGCAATTCTAAAACTAAGATTGCAGAGTACAGCTGGCAAAGATGGCATATATTTCAAAGTAACACAATCAAATATAAATCCTTGACTTCGCCAATCTGGATTCAAGTATAGGCTTCCAGTTTGTTCTTCTTGAGGAATGGCCATGTACTAAAAAACATTAAACAGATATTAAGCGTCACCATATATATGTCAAAACATGTTTCAATTAAGGGAAATAAGTCTTATTCATACTTGAAGAGTTCTTTCAACTGAAACCATTTCCTTTTCTGTTTCAGTGAAGCTTGATAAAAAACTTCCCAATAAGGACACAATTGGAGCTGCATATGAGAGGGCCAATCCTACCTGTGGAAAAAAGTTACATGTTCAGTTTTGATATATATTTGTTGATCAAATCAGAGATTTAATTATAAAGGATAGCAAACAAATCAGTCCTGGGGTACCAAAGTTGATGGGCAGACTGCCACGAGATCCAATAACAGCCATCACAGCTATGAAATGTTTTAGGTGAATTGCTGTATTTTGTCATCTTGAAATGTCAATAAATATACTTGGGTCAAAGGACATACCTGAAGACGCAAGGAAAGCCACAAACTTGCTACTATCTCTGTGTAGGAAGTCTTCTAGTACAAGGTTACATGTTCAGTGAATTTGGTAAAGAAAAAGTCCTGGTAAAAATGAACATTGTAACATAGTTAATTAGTTACACCAACTCACATTGCTAGTATAAATTTTCCCAGTACATATGACAAGAAACTAATGCATGTAGAAAAAAAAAAGCTTTAAAGTGCAGTAAAAGTCAAGAAAATGTATTTAGGTTTAATATAACTCCATAAAACCAGCTTACAATGTGCAATGTACACCCACTTATATATTATAATTTGGTTATATCTCTAGTCATTGTAAAATTTCCAACAAAAAGGTACTGGTAAAGGCACCATAACCAGATAAAGAAACCAAACAAATAGCCAGCACTTCAGAAAGTTCAGTTGACAGTGCTGGCTATTTCCAAGTAACCTTGAAAATAACTATGCTTTAAAGTAGTTGTTTGAAAACACTAATCGATATCTAGCAATCTTTTCCTCTGATAGTAACAGATCTTGATAGGCAGATAAGCGTGCTGCTTGTTCATCTTTATAATTGCTTTCTTTAGGAAGATATAGCATGTACTCTTCTTAATGTTGTTAAGGTAGTTATTATAATATATAGATCACACAATAGTTTCCAGCCACGTCTAAATCTTTACTTAATAGCATACATATTTTTTGGAAAGAAATTTCACATGGTAAACATGGTTTTTTGGAAACACTAAAAACTACAATAGTCAGTAGCAGTAGGATCACTCCATAAACAAAATTTTTATATTATGAATGGATGTGACAAGTAAAAGATTTTAAACAAATAGCTATCTTCTTGTCTTCAAATCTTATTGATATGCATGATATATCTAAAGTACCCTTGTTGAGTAAAGTTCTTCAACATGATACAAAGTTCAATTTATTATCATTACTTTAAAATGATTTATATTTACCTCAGATTTAAACGCCCTAATAGTTGATGATCCATCAAGTGTTTCAGTGAATGATGAGTATATTGGAGAACGTGAAACACTGTCGAGTCGTCGAAATTCTCTCGATGTTGACCTGTAGAAGAACTGAAGCCACTGCATAGATCAGTTGATTGTTGTCTATTATACCAAGTCAAAGAAGTGATTATGGTTTTAATCGTTTGAGACCGAAGAAACACTGAAATAATTTATTTGTAGTTTTATAAAAGCCTTATTTTGTACTCCATAATTATGAGGGTTTCCAAATTCGTACAATTTAATAACAAATAATCCTAATAGATTTAGGAACTTACAGTCTGAAAAACGAGTGTGGTTAAATATAAAAGTATCAATAAGAAAAATAATACCTGAAGTCTACTGTAGATATACCAAAATGGCAATAGCAAGAGTAAGAAGAAGACCTACAGAAAATCTAAAGATAAAAATAGATCATGGGGAACATTAAGACAAATCTTGGTAGTTCCATAATACATATGACAAACTAAGAAAATCATTGCACCTGTACGTAACACAAAATTATTGTAATACCCAACAGGCCTAC
>Ga0214543_1010757_pt1 | contig 13300 bp, 7 predicted proteins | sample CNSS2metaG_FD_160094 | JGI IMG/M metagenome (GOLD analysis project Ga0214543, IMG submission 160094) | Root nodule microbial communities from cowpea collected in UCLA plant growth center, Los Angeles, California, USA - CNSS2 | ecosystem: Host-associated > Plants > Roots > Nodule | place: USA...
TATATATATATAATGTAACTTCAAATAATATAATAATGCCTCTCACGGTTCCTTATAAAAAATGCCTTCCACTGCTATAGTGTAAGTTTGTTAAAATAATTCTAAAATATTATAACATTCATGAATTTAAGTATTATGGAAGAATAAAACAAAGAATGAAAATATTTTCGATAGAAACAATATTAAATGACTTAAATACATTAGAAATATTAATATACTATTATCAAAGTAGTCTATTAAAATAATAGTATTTTGATATACAAAGCAAACAGCATTATTAAAAGACTATCACTGTAAACATGTTATTAAGAAAAAAAATAGTACTAAAAATACTGCTACAACTATGATATCACTTAAACAAACAAAAAACTGTAGAAGTTTAAAGTAAGAGTCAAACAAATTTTTCATAAATATATTTAAAAAAAGATAATATCATTATTAAAATATAGAATAAGGTTGCCGATCCATGCCACATCAATAATTCCGAATTAGTAAAAGAAAAGTGGAGGAGGTCTTGATGAGTAAAATATAGTACATTTTTTATTTAATCTGATTTTAAATGATCCAACTAACAGAAATTAATCTTCCTAACTTTTAAGTTTCTTTGAAGTATTTTTATTCTTTGTTTTTTAAAAAATATTTTATTTTGTTCTGATCTTGATGACATAATAAAAATATTAAAAATATTTATTTTCATTTATATATATAACCTATGTTTCACAGAACACTTTTATTCTTTAATAAATAAAACTAATTATTTATTTAATAAAATAAGCTATTGAACAATTTGACTTTATTCCAAAATTACTAAATAATTTTTTAAAAAGATAATCATTGCATTATTTTTAACACCATTCTATATTATTTTAATGTTTTTTAATATCATTCCTACCTATTAGATTATATCATTTTTAAATCCTTAATAATTATTTCAAATGTATGGGTTTTCACTTTACCTCACTATTTTCTGATACTGCAAGATTTCTAATTATTATATGCCCATCACTGTATTTAGAACAACAAATAGTACTATGGCTCAAGCAGTTCACTGCTAACCCAGATTCTTAACAAAAATCAAAATGTTCCATTATTGTCCCATATCATCATAAGATAATAAGCATAAAAAATTGCTGAATAAAAAACACCATTCGCTACTTTTCATGTTAAATTTATGACAATGGAATTCGATGAATGACTACTGGCCTTTAATTTACAACTAAGTGTGCTATGCTTTTTCTTTTGTAAATTTAATCATTTCAGTGCTGCACACAGCAGTTGTTACTTGTGAATCAATCATAATCTTAAGTACTAAACTGCATCCATCATTCATTTTCTTCTACCATGGGAACACAGTAGTGTCTCTCAAAACAAAGAAAATAAGAAAAAGCAAACGAAAATAGGCTTGCAGCTGAAGTTCTGAAGCAGATGTTCTAATGCAAGAGACAGAGTTTGACCTCTGTAGTGATAATAGAAAACTCTTTTCTTAAAGCAAAATTTTCTGATTCGCCTTTTATTTAAAAAATATGACCAATAGATGTGAAGTTTGATGACAGAAACACATTACTGGTATGGCTGATTTTCAAAGAGTTTCGAGGCACATATTTGTGATTAGGTTTACATGGATTTCAACCATTTTTATCTTACATGCATTTGTAATTAAAAATATCATCAGATAGCACAAATCCTCATCTTCAAAAATCATATGCAAACAAAAGCCTGGGTAGAACTCAGAATGAACAAAAGAAAACGCTGAAGAAAACACTTTAACATGTAAGTTTCAAAAGAAAGGTGTATCATGCTATACGAGATACCCATTATGAGAATCATTAATCAAATTATCCAGTGCCAAAATCTGGCTTTAAAACAACAACGCCACGAAAATACTGTTACCTATAACTAAAGAGATTAATTACAATCAATCAAAATAGCACATAAATAACAACAGCACAATAACTAAAAATGCATAATCACATTAAATAAAGTTATAGTATTCATAAAAGAAGAAAGTAAGAAGGTAACCAATCAAACAGTGGTTGATGATAATTGGTTTTTGTTATCTGTGAATTTTGTCTCTTATGCAGTGATTGGCATGAAAGAAAAGAGGGTAACTAACCAGTTGCAGAAGAACGCTTGGAGTTGGAGCGATTCATTTTTTGCAAGTGAAGCTGAGTTTCCATGAAGAGTTTCATTCTCTGGGTTTCCAAATCCTTAGCAAACTGCATTCTCTGTTTCTCCAACTCAACCATTTGCCTCTGTTTAGCTTCTTCAACTCTCTCATAAATCTCCCCAAACCTCTCCAACGCTTCTGCAACCTCTCTGTAACCAAATTCCCAATCCCTTCCTCTTTTCTTCTTCTCTCTCTTCTCACTCCCACTGCTCCATTTGGAACCGTTCGAATTATCGCTATCAGCCTCCGCGGCGGCCGCCGCCGCCGCCGCAAAAACCGAGAAATTCCGCCGGAAGTATGAGTCGGCAACGCTCTCTGCCGCTGGCGCCGCCGGCGTCGGCCGCTTCTGGGAGCGGGATCGAGGACCCACCGGAATGAGGGCCCACGCCGGGGACTTCGCCGGAGGAGTGCTCCGTCGATCGGCGGAGCCTGACTCCGGCGGGGAGGGCTTCTTCGCCGGGAAATTGTCGCCGATGAGGAACTCGAGGCGGCGGAAGAACGGCCAGGCGGTGGCGGAATCGCCGGAATCGGAAACCCTAGCCTTCTCGATCTTGTACTTCTTCTTGAGCGTGTCGATGCGGTTCTTGCACTGCACGTCGGTGCGGCGGGCCCTGGCGCCGGCGTGGCCGTGACGTGCGTTGACGGTGTCGGCGACCTCCTGCCAGTGCCTCTGGCGGAGGTTCCCGCGGTTGAGTTCGAGGTGGCGCTCGCCCCATGCCTCGATGAGCGTGAACGTGGCTTCCTCCGACCAGCAGTCTTCCCGGCCGGGAAACGGCGACGGCCGAGACGACGGAGGGGTTGCTGTGTGAGGCGGAGCTCCGGCGATGGAGTCCATGATGCGCGTGGCGGTGGCTGGGGCTCGGTGGCTTTAGATTAACGGTGGTATTTGGTGTTACGGTGAGTTCGGTTCGTCTGAGGAACCTTTGCCTATGTGCTACGACGTTTGGCGATTAACGTGTGGGAAGCACTGTTTTTTTATGTTTTTTTTTTATTTTGTTTTGTAGGTTAGGGAATGTTTGTGGGCCCAGATCATTTTCGAAATGTTATAGGCCCCGGGTTCCGGTTGGGTCTGAGATGGTCCATATTAGGGTCATTTCTTCAAGCTATTGCTTTCTGCATCCACTTTTTTCTTCATGCACCCCATAAAAGTGGTAGTTTCCAAATTATCCTTCTTTAAAATTTTAATAAAAATTCCTACAACTCTTTATTTTTTATATTCTTTTATTAGATGTTCTAGAAGATATTTTTGAATTTGAAAATATATTATGAAACACTCAATCCGAAAAGTATAAAAAAATATATTTTGAATTGGATGTTTCGAAAAAATTTTATGCCGATTGAGTATTCTTAAATGTATTTATGCAGAAATACCTTTCGGGTTGGATGTTTTTGAACCTAAAAATCTACCATGGTAAAAGGGGTTGGCGCACTGGTGTAAAAATGGGATATTAGATCAGGCACATTAGATCGGTTGTATAGGAACTGGTCTAACAATTCACGCGATGGTAATTTTGAAAATAACTTCATTTACATTAGATCGGTTGTGTGGGGAACTGATCTAACATGTATACATTAGATCAGTTTAGGGGGAACCGATCTAACGTTATTTTTTTAAATTAAAAAAAGGTGATGCTTTTAAATATTAGATCGGTTAGAATTATAATTGATGTAATGTTTTTTTGCACAAACCCACGAAACCCTTTCCCCTCTCTCGTGCCTCACTGTGCATCCGCTTTCCACTGTTCATCTTCTTCTCTGTTTTTCTGCACATTTGCTTTCTTCTCCGTTTGCAAACCATGAATCCCTCTTCGTTTTGCTCTACTAGCCTCCATGCCACGAACCACCACCTCCACGCCACGAACTGTCGTTTTCGCCACACCACGAGCCTCCGTTGTCGCCGCACCACGAATCACCTCGACAACATTCTGAAAGACCACGAAGGACCTCGACAGAAATCCCTGTCTCACGTGGAAGCTATTGCACCTTGACGTTGCAGTTGCCGCACCTCCGTTGAAGATGCTTGAGCTACTGTCGTTGTTGCTTGACGTCCTACCTTCATTTTGAAGGTGCTTGAGCTATTGTCACCGCTTCTTTGTTTGTTTTGTTTTTCGTCTTCACTCCTACCTTCATTGGAAGATTACCATCACTTGCATTGATAAAGGTCAGTTCCTCCAAACTTCATTCATTACATTGAAATTGTTGGCTGCCTTTTTGGGATTTGAATTTTGGTGAATGTGTTAAATTAGTTCTTGGAATTTTAGTGCACATAAAATTGGTCAGTTCCTCCAAACAATTTACTTTGAAATTCAAAGCATAAGAGTGGATTTTATGTTTGTGGCTGGTTTTATGAACTTGATCTTTTATCAAGTTCATTCATTTATCTATTTGCAAAAGCAGTTAAGAGTACCGGTTGAGTCACTAAATATAATAAAAGTATATCGTAATTAGAGTCACTAATGAGAGCACCTATTTGCAGAAGCAGTTAAGTCTTTATCACATCAATAATATTTATTTAAACCAACTTCTCATGTCGTGTAGTAATGGATCGAAGTTGGATGAATACAATTTGAATCAGTGATGTCTATGAGAATGACGTTGAAGAGTTTCTAAAATTTGTTGAACGACATGGGACTGCCTTGAATGGAAAATATTTTTGTCCCTGTGTTAATTGTTTGAATGGGAGACGACAAGAAGTTAAGTTGATACGAGAACATCTTTTATGTGATGGTATCCTGAAGAGTTATACAACGTGGACCTGGCATGGCGAAGTTTTACAACTTCCAACCTTATCTCAAAGTCAAGAGTTTAATCCATATTGTGAGGATCATGGAAGATATGATTGAAGATATTGGAAAATAAAATTTTCGTACAGCACACGTGTATGATTCATTGAAATATGATTCGGAAAAGACTTTATATCCTAGTTGTACGAGTTTCACTCATTTGTCATCGACACTAAGATTATTTAACATTAAAGCCAAAAATGGGTGGACTGATAAAAGTTTTAGTGAGTTACTAGAATTATTGCATCTAATGCTCCCGAAAGGTAATACATTGCCAACCCATCATTATGAGGCAAAAAAGATACTATGTCCGATGGGTATGAAGTACTAGAAAATTCATGCTTGTCCCAATGGTATTCTTTATAGAAAAAATTTCAAAACATTAACTAAGTGTCCAAGATGTGGAGTATCGCGATACAAAGTTAAGGATGATAATGATGATGATGATGATGATGATGATGAAGATAACATGAAGAAGGGTCCTCCTGCAAAAGCGTTATGGTATCTTCCAATCATACCTCGATTTAAGCGTTTATTTGCTAATGTTGATGATGTTAAAAACCTTATATGGCATGCAAATGGAAGATCTTTTTCAAAAACCATTTGCCATTCCTTGAGATAAAACAGTCTTCGGTGTTGACAATAGTGATATACCATTATATATCCATATGAACGATGTGTACGAAATCATCCAGGGGCATCAGATGCTGAACATTATAGTTATTATTCAACTATGGATACTGTGAGTACATTTTATGTTATATTGTGAAATCGATAATTGTCTCTAAACTTAATGGTTTGAATGCAGGTATTTAAACGAATATGTTTCCAAAACAGGGAATGTTGATGTCTATGGTTTCCTTGAGCCTTGGCATATACAAAAGTCTGGAAATAAACATATGGAATGTCAGACGTACATTCAAAATTGGATGGGGAAATCAAAGAAAAGAATTTACATGGCACCTTATATTCATGCATAAGTTCATCTTAGTCACTTTAGCTATTAATTAACTAATTCAAATCACTAATTATATTTCCTTTTTAGGTCTCATTGGCAATTGGTGATTATTTGTCCAATGGAGAATATTGTAGTTTGGTTATGCTCATTGCACAAATCCATCCCCTCAGCCATGAGAAATATACTACAGAGGTATGTTGTAGTCCCTTTATAATGTGTTATTTATGTCATGAAATATGTTGTAATTGACTAGTGACTTTTAGTGCTTTGAATGTGTACAATGTGTTCGGTGGTAAATCAACTTCATCTTCACAAAATTTCAAAGTGATTTCTCCTAAGGTATAAGTTTCCATCTTTTATATTGTATGATTTGTACTTTTTTTCATATATTAATTACTATAAATTTGATCTTCTTAGTGTAATATCCAAAAAGAAAGTTTTGAGTGTGGATACTATGTCATGTACTAGATGTGGACCATAGTTCGTGCTGCTCTGAAAGATTCTTAGGATGAGGTAAGGATCAAAAGACTCCTCTTTGAAGCATGTTTTTATGAAATACTTAATTAATATGCATTCATTGCTTTGAACTACAGGTTTTTAACAATGTTGAACTATTACGATCTGAGAAGATTGATGAAGTAAGGACTGAATGGGCCAAATACTTCTTGTAGCTTAAAAATGTTTATATGTAAAAATTTTCCTTTGTTGCATTAGTTTTCTTTCACTTAGGAAATATTTTGGTCAAATCCATTGTTGGATTTGAATTGTTGTTTAATTATGTACTCTATAAACTGCTGGAACTGCATTGTCTGTATTTATTTGGTTTTGAATGCAACAGGTTTTGGTTAGTTGCAATTACAAAACGCACTTTTAAAAAAAATAGCAAGTATTAGATCGGTTATGGTCTTACCTGATCTAACATGTTGAGCACTTGTTAAAAAACAATAAGATCTAATATCGGATGACAGAAACTGATCTAATATTGATATATTACATCGATTTTTTTCAACCGATCTAATAACTTATAGACATACTACATCGCCTTATATTAGATCGGTTTAGGAACCAATTTAATACACGCTCCAGAACCGATCTAATATTCCATTTTTGCACTAGTGGCGAAGGAGAGCTTGTGAAGGATCTCATTGAACCCTCTCACCAGCTTCTTTTAACTTGCACACCCAACATTCTCTTGAACGGTTTGGCCATCGGGGCTAAAGGAATGGTGGGTCTCAATAGATCTTGCACCTTTCTCCTCTCAGGTTTTTCATTCCTTTGAAATTGTTGGATGGTTGTCCCGTACTAATTGTAGACAATTTGTAGTCTACCTATTGTTACTAGAGTGAAGTTATGATCATCATTCCATGTTAGTTAGATGCAAGTATTTGTCTAACTATTAGGAGTTACACATCGTTATATTAGTTTTTTTAGATGGTTAACTTATATATTGTATATTCTTTGGATTGTGTTAATTTATTTACTTGAACAAATTTTCATTAGAAACATGTTGTTATTTGTGACATACTATATTTGATGCATTTCTATGAAATAAAAAATCATTCTGACAAACAATGATAAGTTGCATGAAGTAAGAACTTAACATGGTAGTCACATCAAACCAAAAAATTCGCCATTAAATCGAATTTAAGTTCACTAACAATTTTCATACAATTAGTACACGAAAAATGTAGGTCAACAAATTAGCTAATTGGCCATGTAGGGATGTTAATGGAATGGATAAAGTATGGGTAGTAGCACTTCCATATCCTATTTGTCGGACCAAAATTTGTCCCGTATTCATACCAATATCCGTTTGAGTACCTGTTATGTGAGTACCCACATATTTTTTTAATATTCATGAATATTCACGGGTACACGCGGGTATTTATAAAAAAAAATTAATATTTAACAACAACTTCTAATCATAATTTCAAATAAAAATACAATGCATAACATTTATAAATTTCAAATAAAGTGCAAATAATCCATTTAAATAATGTTGAATGAATTTTACAAATAAATGGAGATTTTTTTAAAACAAATTGATAAAAAATAACCCATTAAAAATTAATGTATTAATGTTTTAATCATTTTTTTATTTTTTTAATTTAAATTAAAGTATAACGCGTACTAGTATTCACGGATACAGATATTATGATACCCGTATCCCGTTAACATGCGGTTATAAAAAAAATACATGTACTCATTATCCCATTTTCAATATTTATTTTCTACCTATTACAGATTTTATCCACAGATATCCATGAATACGAATTTTCTTGACATCCCTGAATTTATGTGACCATCATCATGACAACGATGATATGGTACTACACTTTGATGCTCTTCTTCTACCATACGAACAAATATATATATATATATATATATATATATATATATATATATATATATATATATATATTTATTTATATATTTATTTATTTATTGTGCATCTCACAAGATACGATAAATAATTCCATGGAACAACAATCTCATCTCTAATTGGCAGAACACTCCTCTTATAACTCACGGAGCCAACTTAGCCTATGTGTGAAATACAACACTGCCTCATATTTGTCATGGCATCACCCATGTCCACACTTAGCAAGTTACCCAAAATTATTGTAGCTGTAATGAAATTTAACATAACATATGTGGAGAATTGTCACACAATATGGATATGAAAAACAACGCCAACACATCTAAGGTGGTCGTCATCTCATTAACATAAAGGCGAAAATTGTTTGTATCTCGACGTTACCTCTCCACAAAATTATATGTCAAACCCTTATATATATTAAGGGTATTGTTGTCTTTTCACTATCATGTGAGAATACATATAGAGCCTGTTGAAGTGCAGAACGAAATAGCTTTAAATTAGTTACATCCATTAAAGGATCTGTTATTCCTTAAAATTGTTTTACTTTTATCATTTTTTTCAAACTCTTTATCTTTATTATACATTTAATAAAGTAATTTTTGAATCGAATAAATTTTCATTGTATTAGTTTCTATAAAAAAAGAAATATATTTACTTTTAGTTAAATTTTCAGTATTGCAATAAAAATTAGTTTATATATAAATATATATTTTCGATTTTGAAAGAGTGCAAAACAAAATTAGTTTTCACAAAGGATAATGATACAATGCCCTGTTTTTTTGACCCCCAAAGTTACCCGCCTACGTGGCAGTTAATATTTTAATATTTTTAAAGCAGACGGGAAATGGAGGCAGCGGTTTGGGAAAGTAGCGTAAAGTGCACGCGCTTTGATTGGACAAACTTTTTAAAAAAACACATTGGGCATTCTATTTTCCCTCGTTTCTTCCCCTCAACTTTCTTTTTCCCGTCAACTTTCTTCTTCTCCTCAACTTTCTTCTTCGAGCAGAGACGCAGAAAGGCATTTCAATCGCAAGGCTTTGTCTTCCCAAAAAAATTATCGTTCCATAAAGGTTGGTGTTGTGGGTCACAGTGGAAGCGGATAGCGGAGTTGCGGAGAGTGGTTTGGGTTGTTGGAGGCGGCGGGTTCCGCGGAAAGTGGTGGTTACCGTTGGATTCATTGCTTGGGCGGTCTCTCGTTGGCGTAGTTGTTGGTTGATTAAGGCCATTCACGGAACGAAGATTTCTCCGGTAGGTTATCGTGGAAAACCCCTATTCGAAGATTTAATGTGGTTTTTTTAACTTGGCTGCTGGTACATTATTGATGTTGGGTTGAACGGGGTTTAGCATGTTCTGCCATTTTGCCATTACAATTGATAAATGTAGTGAAACCCCAAAATGTGCGTATAGGGTTGTTTTGGTTTATCTTGTCGTCCATTGTTAATATTGATGGTTTTGTCAGGGTTGGGATGATCCATATGTCCCTCGCACACATGAATGTGTTTTGAAGTGGAAATACCCTATAATGCACTTTGTTAATTTCGTCTATGAGGTTATCCAAGTATGTGTTCGGAAGTTCAAAATTTAAATTAGTTTATTTGGTGTTATATTGTTTTGTAATATGACAATTTGTTGATGATGCGTTTGTTGGATTGTTGATTCCCGTCATATGAAGTAATTAGCCATATGAAGTAATTTCTCGAATTGGACATCTGAAGTTTATTTTTCATTCCTGTCATAGAAGGTTGTTGTATTTGTGAAGTAATTTATGATTCCTTGATTTGTGAAGTGTATTTTTTGTTGAATTTCTTTTGTTGTGATTCCTTATTGTATTATTAATAAATTTTGATAGGTTGTTGATGAATCATGGCTGGAAAGAGTAGAAAAGATAAAGTTTTAGAACAGGAACGAGTAAGTGTTTTGAAATGATGTTTTTCATGCTAAATTTGAAATTGTTATATGAATAGTTAATAATGCAATGTGTATTTTATTTTCATTGAAAGGTACGATTAATTAATTTTGTCGACACAAAATATATTGTTCGCATGAATAATCTATTGATAACAATTATATGAAATTGACATAGTGCGTTGTGGAATGCAGGATTGGCTTTTACATGACAGCAATAAAAGAATTGCAAACAGACGTGTTTGGAAATTAAGTGACTATAATACCTTTTTTTGTAGCTTGCTGGTTGGCATGGAGGACATCCTTAGCGCTGAATTTGTATACATTTTATTACTGTTGAAGATTTATTATTTCTTGCCATGGAAGTTGACGCCTTTTGTTATTTAGGTATGATAAATAATTAAGTCTTGTATGATTTTTGTAGTTGTTTGCTCCAATTGTCCATGGTGATCATTGGTGGTGCTACTGTGTGAACCTTAAGACGATGAAATTTTTTGTGTTTGATTCCCTAGGACATAGTAGAAACAACCGCACAAGGATAGACAACTACATTGTAAGTATAAATTGTATATGTTTATTACACTAATTTTTTTTAATTTTTTCCCATAATATGTGTAACTTATATGGCAGGCGCGTAACATGGAATTGTTTTTGTGTATGTTATTGAATTGTGAATCGGAGAAGAAGCCATCTTTTGAAGTGCTGTGTGTGGACACTCCAATTCAACCTAATGGGTAAGTTGTAACATTTTGTGTTCAATGAGTGTAATTTAGCACTGCTTAATGATGTCTGAATATTGTGTTGTATTTCATTTGGCAGTCATGACTGTGGGGTCCTAGTATTGAAATTCATAGAGATGTGGGATGGTGTAAGTCAATTTAATGGCAAAGCCCTGCCTAACTACACTAATGTAAGTTGACTGTTATAATATGTTTTATTGTTTATTGTGTATCTTTGAAGATTACAGTTGGTAACATTGTGTTGATGTTGTTTTTAGGAGGAGCTGCAATTAATTAGGCAGAAATTCGTTTGTGATTGGGTTTTACATGAAGATAATGTCCTTCGCGATGAAGTAATTAAGCACTACGATCTGCTGTTGAAGAAATAGCTACTGTGAATATAGAAGTTAGAATGCCATCAGAGGATTTTTGAGACAATTTTACATAGGGATAATAGGGATGTTAGATTCAGGTAGATAAAGTCAGTTATGTTGGCACAATTGAATATATTGTTTAATCATTTGTTGGAGTTAATATGTAGTTTGTAGATTGACAGATACACTAATGATCACATGCTATTTTGGATTGGTTTAGTAAAACAGTTGCAGTGCTTGGTGTACAAAAACTCCAACGTAACAAGGCACTTATGAAGTCGGAAAAGGACAGTTAAATTTCGAAGAAGAAAACTTTATTTTTAATTGAATGTTCATTTTGAAATACTTAATGAAGTTTTATGGTGATGATTGATAGTCATGGAAATTTGTAAGGCCTTTGGATTGTGTCGAAATTTATCATTATATACTACAAAAACAGTTGCAGTACTAGGTGTACAAAAATTGCAACGCAAAAAGGCACTTATGAAGTCAAAAGAGGACACAAAAATTTGGAAGAAGAAAACTTTATTTTTAATTGAATGTTGAATTTGAAATACTTACTGAAGTTTTATGGTGATGATTGGTGGTCATGGAAATTTGTAAGGCCTTTGGATTGTGTCGAAATTTATCATTATATACTACAAAAGCAGTTGCAGTACTAGGTGTACAAAAACTGCAACGCAAAAAGGCACTTATGAACTCAGAAGAGGACATTTAAATTTGGAAGACGAAAACTTTATTTTTAATTGAATGTTGAATTTGAAATACTTAATCAAGTTTTATGGTAATGATTGGTGGTCATGAAAATTTGTAAGGCCTTTGGATTATGTCAAAATTTATCATTATATACTAGAAAAATAGTTGCATTACTAGGTGTACAAAAACTGCAACGCAAAAAGGCACTTATGAACTCAGAAGAGGACACTTAAATTTGGAAGAACAAAACTTTATTTTTAATTGAATGTTGAATTTGAAATACTTAATAAAGTTTTATGGTGATGATCGGTGGTCATGGAAATTTGTAAGGCCTTTGGATTGTGTCGAAATTTATCATTATATACTACAAAAACAGTTGCAGTACTAGGTGTACAAAAACTGCAACGCAAAAAGGCACTTATGAACTCAGAAGAGGACACTTAAATTTGGAAGAAGAAAACTTTATTTTTAATTGAATGTTGAATTTGAAATACTTACTGAAGTTTTATGGTGATGATTGGTGGTCATGGAAATTTGTAAGGCCTTTGGATTGTGTCGAAATTTATCATTATATACTACAAAAACAGTTGCAGTACTAGGTGTACAAAAACTGCAACGCAAAAAGGCACTTATGAACTCAGAAAAGGACACTTAAATTTGGAAGACGAAAACTTTATTTTTAATTGAATGTTGAATTTGAAATACTTAATCAAGTTTTATGGTGATGATTGGTGGTCATGGAAATTTGTAAGGCCTTTGGATTGTGTCGAAATTTATCATTATATACTACAAAAACAGTTGCAGTACTAGGTGTACAAAAACTACAACGCAAAAAGGCACTTATGAAGTCAGAAGAGGACACATAAATTTGGAAGAAGAAAACTTTATTTTTAATTGAATGTTGAATTTGAAATACTTACTGAAGTTTTATGGTGATGATTGGTAGTCATGGAAATTTGTAAGGCCTTTGGATTGTGTCGAAATTTATCATTATATACTATAAAAACAGTTGCAGTACTAGGTGTACAAAAACTGCAACGCAAAAAGGCACTTATGAACTCAGAAGAGGACACATAAATTTGGAAGAAGAAAACTTTATTTTTAATTGAATGTTGAATTTGAAATACTTAATAAAGTTTTATGGTGATGATTGGTGGTCATGGAAATTTGTAAGGCCTTTGGATTGTGTCAAAATTTATCATTATATACTACAAAAACAGTTGCAGTACTAGGTGTACAAAAACTGCAACGCAAAAAGGCACTTATGAACTCAGAAGAGGACACTTAAATTTGGAAGAAGAAAACTTTATTTTTAATT
>Ga0214543_1010759_pt1 | contig 13299 bp, 9 predicted proteins | sample CNSS2metaG_FD_160094 | JGI IMG/M metagenome (GOLD analysis project Ga0214543, IMG submission 160094) | Root nodule microbial communities from cowpea collected in UCLA plant growth center, Los Angeles, California, USA - CNSS2 | ecosystem: Host-associated > Plants > Roots > Nodule | place: USA...
ATCGAAAGACAAACAAACCCAAAAATAGAATTACGAAAACCCTAACCCACGAGCAAACACAACCCAGAAAACCCTGAACCCACTTACCTCGTTGATGATGATTAACTAGAAAATTGAAATGAAGAGTCCAACTGCAATCCAATGATGAAATAACAAGTATTAGCTGCTTCCTCTACAAATCTGAACTCAAGAAAGACGAAGATAAAGAAAATTTTCTAATTGCAAAATTTCCCCTAAATTGAAAAATTAACGTTAATTAGCCACCTGTACATTACACGTAACACACCCTAATACAAACCGTGCCACTTGTACAATGTTCCGTTAATGATTTAAACGACGTTACAGAAAAGGACCAAATAAAACACGAATTGCGAAAATGAGGATCATTCTAAACATTCGGTCAAAATGAGGACCATTCTAAACATTCTGTGAAAATGAGGACCATCTGCAACAAACACTACGAAAATGAGGACCATAAAGGTATTTAAGCCTTAAATATATTAACAATATTATTAATCAATAGTCTATTTTAATTTATATTAGTTGGTTACCAGATTTTTTGTTATTTTAAAATGGGTTAAATATATTTTTTGTCCTTCAACCTTTAGTAAAAATTGGAATTAGTCCTTCTTGAAAACTTTGAACTAATACAGTCCCTCAACTCCATAAATGTGTGGATTTAGTCCTTTTAACCAAATCTTATTTAGTTTATATGATGTTTCAAGCAAATTTCATTATTGTATTTTAGTTTGTTTACACCATTTGACACATGTTTGCTCGCTTCAATGTTAGTTGAAAAACGAGTTTGAAACGTCAAATAAACTTAAAAAAATTTGGTTTAATAGATTAAATCCATGCATCTCTAAATATAAGAGACTAAATTAGTTCAAGGTTTTCAAAATGGACTAATTCCAATTTTCACTAAAATTTGAAGTAATTCCAATTTTCACTAAAATTTGAAGTAATTCCAATTTTCACTAAAATTTGAAGTAATTCCAATTTTCACTAAAATTTGAAGGACTAAAAACATATTTAACCCTCTTAAAATTGATGGATGCTTTGAAGAAAAATTATGGAAGAGATACAATAACAATGAGATACGGAGTTTCATTGTTATATGATGTTCAATTTTTATTTTTATTTTTATTTAATATGGAACACTCTCTCTTAAATTTCCAATCATCTCATCCTTAAATTTTCAATCATCTCATCCTCAAATGTGTTCTTTTACATTGTATTTCCTTGTCACAAAAATGAAACATGTGTCTCAAACCCTTATCATAAAGACTTTTAATACAAGAAATCTTTACATCTATGATTATTTTTTCATATACATTAATGAGACTCGAGTCCACCCGGTTAATACTTACTTCAATCTAAAATCTTACAACATCAAATCTATTTATGGGTCTTCAACTTTATATAATACTCAATTTTATTATATTTACTTAATGTAAGACTTAAATTCAATTAAATTCTCGTATATTTACTAAAAATACGATAAAAAATTGAATATATAATTGAATGCACCCTTGTCTTATTTAATCAATTCTATAAAATTGAGTTATAGTTATATTTTATTATCTTAATAAAATTCATGGCATTTTATTTCAAGTAAAAAACAATTTTTTTATTACATTTTTAGTTATTTAAAAAAAAAATAGCTTAAACAGGAAAGGACAGATGAAAAATATCAATCTCTAACAAACAAATATTTGCATAGTAGTGGCAGAGGTGGCACGATAATGTGAACAGAAAAGGTGAGAGACAGCGCCGGTATTTGAACAGTGAGATTGAATCATCACCATTCTCACTCTCACAATGCATCATTTCAAATGAGAACACAAAATTAATGATGAATCAGAATGGACTCAAGTGACCCCTCGACCTCGAAGCTTCACTACAGTAAGTGTTGTCATATGGCCCAATTGTAGGAATGTCAACTTTTAACTCTATATTTCAATTCCTTACATTATTAAAAAAAGAAAAAAAGTTATTTCTACATCTACATTTTTCTTTTTATTATAATTTTTTACTTTTTTCATCTTTTATTATCTTCGTTATAAACTTGATCACCCAATCCGAAGATTAAACATCTTAAAAACTCGACCAATCGATTTGTGGCTATGATGGCATGAGTATTGAATGATTGAATTAGTGATTTCTGATTGAACCACTGCAATGAGTTTCACACACGGTTTCATTCAAACTTAAGATGTTATAGTAAAATTTGTTGTAATTATGTTTACGATATTTAACTCTATTAGTTATATTTTTAATCAATTATTTATATTTATACGAAAATTAAAAGTTACGTAACAAATTTAATATATTCTTTAAGAAAATCGTTAAAGATATAGGTCTGCACTTGCTAACTAGTTTGTTAAGAATACTAATTAAAAATAATTAATAAATAAATAATTTTATAAAAATTCACATCTCAATAATTATTAATTATTAATGTAATTTTATTATTTATTCATATTCAAAATAAATAAGAAAAGTTATTTTGAAGGAGTGACAAAAACAATATAAAGAAAGGGAAAATTTTTCTATAGGAAAGTGTAATCTTTTCATCCCAGAATAATTTAGAAAAGGTTATAAATTTTAAAGAGATTTTTTTTTAAATTTAAAAATCATACATTTCAAACATTTTAAATTTTCACCTTTCAGACTTTTACATTTTAAACTTTTACTCACAGATCGTCTTGAAGCGTAAATAAATATATTACATGAATTTATATTATTTCAATTAACGAAGTTAATTATTTTAAATTTCATTAAAGATATGATCTATGATAATTAATTATACGTTAAAATAATGCTCAGTATTACCTTTTCTCTAATATATACATTGAAATATTTTTTAATGTATATGGAGCCATGATATATATATATATATATATATATATATATATATATATATATATATATATATATATATATATATATATATATTTCAATTTATGTTTTTTAAACCTTGAAAATATCAGAAAATGTATAAATATTTTAATGTGTAATTTTCTTTCTTATCATAATAATGACTTTGATGTAAAGGATAATCATAATGTTATAACTTTAATGTGTTTACCATACTATTATGCTTTAATATTATTACTATTGTTTAATTAAAATTTCTGAAATGTACCTCAATTATTAGTTTGATTACAAAAAAGGGTGCTGATCGTGTAAGAATTTTGTCAAAGAGGATAAACTTATTATTTAATTATTATTTTTATGAAATTTACCTCAATTAAGATTCAGACAAGAGATATAATTTATTCTTGTTATATATTTAGAAGAAATTAATTTTTAAATACCAGTCAAAGATTATCAGAATAAAAAAGATTTAAAGATTATTTTTCACTTTCAAATTCATTTATTTATCTATTCTATTATATAAATAGATTCATTTTTATTGTACATTTTTTCCAATATTTTTTTCAAGTTAAAATAATTATTTTACTAATTTTATTTTTTAACTGATTTTTTCATTCGACAAGTTTTTTAAACTTAACAATTTTTTAAATTAAAATAACCATTTCTAAAAAAATAATTATCTATAAAATAAATGAAAACTATCTATAATAAAATTGTAAAAATTATTTATATTTATTTTTACTTTTATAATTTTATTCATTTTTTATTATGAAAATTAGAGTGAACATATAAATACTAATAAAGTTTGACCTATTATGATTATTGGTGGCAAGACGAGAGACTTTGTGGTCTTAACCACTTCTGCATATAAATTTCAGAAAATCAGTATTGTTTTTATACTGAGACCCAAAATCAGCAGTAACAACAACTATTTTCCTTACTCTAAAATATTTTTCATTTTAATTTTTAAGTTTAGAAAAAGTCATACTAGTTGAGTCCTATTAGGTCTTCCGTTAGATACAACTTTCTTGTTAGTTGCCTCTCTTTTTCAGAGTCCACTCCTCCTTTAATTCATCATATAAATATTTCCATATTTTCACTACTTAATTATAGCGCAATTTAAGATATAATATTATCTTATTAATTTCAAATGAAAAACTCAGATAAGATTTATGTATAATTAAGTAATAATAGCATAAAAGTTAAACTTTACATAAACTTTACATAAAATAGCAACTTTTTCTACTTTCACGTTTAAAATAAGTTAGTTAATATCAACTGCCAAACTAGTCTATTCTTAAAAAATAAAAAATTACATTTTTAAATTTTACATTTTTAATTGCTCTTTGAAGTCATACGAAGATTTAATTAGACAAATAATGATTCGATGTTTCATTACATTCATTCTTTTTTTTATTTATGAAAATACTGTGAAACGACGAAGAAAACCTTGTTTATACTTATCAAATAATAGTTATAATGAACTCCGTATTACTTTAATTACCATTTTATTCTTTATTCTTTATTTGTTTATTTATTGGTCTCTCTCTTTTACGAAGTTAAATTTTGTATAAAGTAGAAGTCGCAATAACACACATAAACTTATTACCTTTTAACTTTTTAAAACAAGTTGAGATAAATTGTTTTTAAAAAAAGTTACAATTTTCATTTTAAATTATATATATAGACATTTTCTTATATTCCTTAATTTGTTAAATAACATTTTTAATTATAAAAAACAAGAAACAATTTCTTTAATAAATTAAGTTATTCAATTACACCAAAGTAATTACAATCTAATTTTAAGCTGTTGATACCTTCAATTATAACGTTATTGAATATTTACCATTTTTAACAATAAAAACTTATAATCCTTTAAATGATACATATGTATATTATATAATATATTAAAAGTAATGCTGAAATGATTAGCTCAACATCCTAATGAAGAAAACTGGGCTAACCCATTTATTTATTTATTTCACTTTATTCACTCTTTCCATTACTTTTCACAAAATTTAAAACATTTTTAATTACATTTTTGAACATGTAGAAGATGAAATTAATAAAAAAAAAATTAAATATATAGAACAGGATGATGTAGACAAAGGCATGACTGTAATAGAAAAGAATTAGGAATGTATTTTGTTAGCGTTACGCGGAAACGCAGACCATTGAAGTCAGAAAGAAACAAGGAAAGTGCATAAAAAAAGGCACGTGTATATTTGGACGGCAGAGCAAAACAAAAATGACTCAGACATGGCAGAGTCAAGAACATGACGTCACGAAGTGACGTTTCTGATCTCTAACAATTCCATTCATCCATTACCATCATCAATAATCTCTCACCCTTTCTTTCAGTATTCTCTGTGTAACTACTTCACATATATATACCCACATGCACACACCACTTCATTCATCTTTCTATGTTCTAAACTCAGAGCTTGGTGGAGAATTGAACTGCATAACAATGGATCAGCTTGGAATTCAACCCTCTTCAACCAAGGTTGAAAGAAGACTCGTTGAGAAGAACAGAAGAAACCAGATGAAGATCCTCTTCAACAAACTCAACTCTCTTCTCCCTAGCTACAACCCCAAGGTTCTAAAGCTTCCTTCTTTTCTTTCCTTACCAACTTTCGTAGAGTTTCATGTTCCAAAACCGACAATACTTGAACATACCTAGAATAGTTAGGTGTGTGTTTTGAATATGAATGATGTTATTGATTTGGGTTTTGATGGTGATGACGCAGGAAGCATTGGCACTGCCTGATCAAGTGGATGAGGCAATCAACTACATAAAGAGTTTGGAGGCGAAGGTGAAGATGGCAGAAGAGAAGAAAGAGAGTTTGCAGGGTAGTAAGAAAAGATACCGTGGTTGCTTCTCCAATAATAACAGTGCTAATTTTGCTGCAACACCACTCCCAAAATCTCCACAACTTGAGATTCAAGAAGTGGGTTCTTCCCTACAAGTTGTTCTGACTACAGGGATAGGTAACCAGTTCATTTTCCATCAAATCATTCGAATGCTGCATGAGGAGAACATAGAGGTTAGAAGTGCCCATTCCTCACTCGCTGGAGACTCGGTGCTTCATGTTGTGCATGCTGAGGTATGTTTTGCTGTTGTTTAATGATGTTTTTCGTATTAATTTGATGTGTTCTTCTTAACATATGTACAGTCATATCTTATTACTCTAATATTGAAAAAAAAAAAAAAACCTGATGGGTTTATGCAGATTCCTCAATCTTTTCTTCAATTCGGAGCTACCAAAGTAAGTGAGAGGTTGAAAAGGTTTGTAAATGGATCCTACAGTGACGTGGAAACACAACACGAGTGGTGGGATTTTGATATTGGTTCTGATGATATCTGGAGTTTTTAGATCTTATGTATTCATCAAAAGTTTTGTAAAATATATGTAGAAAATAACATTAAAAGATAATATATATATATATATATATATATATATATATATATATATATATATATATATATATATATATATATATATATATATTTTATAGTATTTTTGTCTGTGATAATTTCCGCTGTTGCAATAGATTTTGACCGGAACAGTATAGTTTACCAGCTATTATTAATAGAAACTGCAACCTGCAATCTGAATTAAGAATTTTAAGAGAAAAAAATTCTTACAAATTAAATTGATATCGATGAGCAAATTAAAATAGTTGGGGATTGAGGGAACCAATCTAAGATCGGCTAGGAAATAAATAAAATGGTTGAAATAAGAGAAATTTAACCATAAAAATTTAAGAGTTTCGGAACTGTGTGTATTTGCTGACAGTTCACACAGAAGAAGATGCAGCTGAACCCTGATGAGTTCCTTTGTGAAATATATCTTGTTTCTCTTTTGATTCATTTGATTTTGAAATGTTAAAACTTCACATATTGTAATAATAACTAAAAGAGTATAGTTATAAGAAATTAAATTAACTCAACAGGAAAATAATATAACTTGTTGTAATTCAAGGTAGTCTTAAATGGTTTAGGGTGATATAACACCTATTACTCTTATATTTTATGGTATACTCTAAATTTCTAAACTCTTTTGTGCTTAGATCCTTCTAATATCTAGGGTATGGTCATGGAAATTTTGCTAGGTTACAAAAATGGAGCTGACACTTCTATTTGCACTGTGTCCTTTAATTATATATTTATAATGGAAATGTCATAATTTCTTTAAACTTTTCCGATACCATTTTGTCAAGAGTTATAGAGAAAGAGAAACCTGTTGAGATGTGTGCATTATTCCATTAACCCTAAAAGAAATACTGAAAATATGTATTGCACAGATATATTTAATTATAGTTTTAAAAATATGGTCTAGGGGAGAAATAGAGGAGAAACTGTATGTATCTTTATTTTTACCAAGTTATTATATTTTTATATTTAACATTTTTTGTAATTTACCTTTTTCCTTTCTTTTCATCTCTATTTCTTATCATATTATTGGTCACATTAATTAGTTTATATCTATATTTTTGTGTTAATTTATCGCTCTTTCACCAATCCATCCAATCGAATGAGGTGTATATGTTTTAAAGTTTTTCAAATTCACTACATTATTTTCTGCTGGTTGAGTTATATGTTTGCCAAATTGTTATTTAGTAATGACTATTTCTACTAAATAAAAATTAGTTTTATTTTTGCTTAGTTTATTTTGGTACATTAAAAACCATTTTATTAGAGTTGTCAAAACGGGTCATCCGGTCCGTTAACCACTTAGTGAACCAATCCAATCTGGTTAACTTATTAGCAAGCTTAGACACTTCGAATCCAATCTAACCCACGATGGGTTGATGGGTTAAATGGCTTAACTCACTTAATTAAAAAAATTACAATTTTTTTTTTCAATTCTAAAAAAAAAACTAAATTATAATTTTGATTAAAATCTAAATAAAGTTAAGACATATTATAGGTTCATCGAAGTTACCTTTAACTAAAAGAAAAGGTATTAAAAGCCAAAGAAAAGTGGCAATAAGTTAATAATTGTGACTTTGGTGTGTCATTTTACTTTTTGAATTTTTTTTTATACATTTTTACACGTTGTATTTGTTCTAAATATCTATATAAAGTTGTATCATTCACTTTTACGCCAAAAATGAATCAATTACACTAGTTTAGAGAAAGAATTAGAGAGAGAAGAACATTTAAGGTTTTCATTTTTTTAATATAATTTAATATTTAAAATTTATTGGGGATTGACGATCCAACCTGACTCACCACATGTTGAATCCGAGTGAGTCGAGTTTTTAGTGAAACAGATTCATTTTTAGCCCGTACCAACATTTGCAATTTTCTTAACCCGACCTTTAATCTGTGATGGACCAGGTTGACTCATTGATTGGAATCTATTTTGATAATTCTACATTTTATGCGTCATAAAAGTTAATACATTCATGTCATATACCTAGTAGGTGTACAAACCTTATATATGCATTGGAGAGATATCATTTGTTAGTCATTGCTATTATTGGTTAAGATTTCAATTGTATTATTCCTATATTAAAATTTTTAGTTCATGTCGTATGTCATATGTTATATATGCTTAATGTTTTTTTTTTTTATCTTTTATGATTTTAGTTTGTATATGATTTGTTTATGATTTTGGCATAACATTTTTTTGTAATATTTTCTTTTTCATTATTCATTGATAACATTGAAAGTAATTTATTAAAAATTTTGATGCTAAATAATCACAGAAAATCTTTTATTAATGACTTAATTTTAGAGATAAAAAATAATTATAATTATTTAGAGACTAATCTAGAAATCAATTTTTTTGTAATCGAAACCTAGGTAGCTAATGTTAGTGATCAATTTATAGATCAATTCATAATAATAACTATTTTAGTTACTAATTTAGGGACCAATTATAATTTTTTGAAACTAATTCAGTTAGTACTATTTTTAGTTTATAAATTAATATTTAAATTAGTTATTATAATAATTAATTATTTTTTTCACTAAATTTATTCATTATTTAAAGATTTTCCTATAGTAGTGTAAGAACTTAAGATAACCTTTAAAGAATTAAATCATATATTAAATTTTATAAATATGAAAACTCTCATGAAAGACTTGACTTTTTACAACTCCATAATTGTGTGCCATTTTTTCTACTTTAGCTTTGGAAGTCTTTCATAAAGACATGAAATTATTATAACTGTGTTTTTTCTACTTCGATTCTCCCACACTAATAAAAAAATGTAGAAAAGATTTTGATCCAAGCATGTGTACATGGAAGATGACACAAATATCATGACTTTGTATAGACTTTCAAAGTTATAGTTATGCATCCAGTTAGAATTATATATATATATATATATATATATATATATATTGTTTATCAATTTTTTTTATATTCCGTTCATAGTTCCTTTTTAAAATAACTTGTTTGTTGTGAAGGTTTGACTCTAGAAATAATTTAATTTTTCAAAGTCCTTCTCATATATTATATGATAAATACAATCATATTGCAAGATAATTAGTAATCATATAACAAGTTTAGTAAGTATTTTATCATAACAATCATTGTTTCTCCTTAATTAATAATTTAACATAACGATAATTTTTTCCTAATAATTACAAGAAAGTTGTCATTAGAAAAAAAAAATTTATAAATGTTCCTTGTATCATATAAGAGATGATAAAGTTGTGTAATTGACCGGATAAATGATCTCATGATCTGGCATGAAAAAACTTCTTGAAAATTGTTTTCTTCACAATAATAAATTCACGTAATTACTTTGGAATTCTTAATAGTTTTGCATGGGAAAGCTTCTATCATAATAGTGTATCATAATAGTGTAGAATATGATCATTGATATATGTACATTAATCTTTTTTATTATGCTTTATCAATGTATGATTTTCTTCTGGCGGACATATTATCTTTGCAAATTGCTTTGTAGTATACTTATAATATTAATGTCTTCTAGACATTGTGTTATGGTCATAGTGTCTAATCTTCATTTAAGCTTACAATGTATTTGGTTCATTTAAATATGCAGTTCATCTTACACTTTTTTTTTGTAATGTCTTCTAGTGTTTTATGTAACATACACCACTGCAGCAAAAACTTTTTATGTGAAAAAAAAAAGTTTTCTATGTCGATTTCAGAATCAGCATAAAAAGTTCACACCCTATTTCAGTTCTCGATCCACCATAATAAGTCATCATAAAATCAAAATCCAATTTTTGCACTAATAATAGCATTACTAAAAATTCTCATATTACATGAAAATTTTCTTATAAATTTGTTGAAAAAATTTATAAGAAAAAACTTTTTCTTACTATTTTTTGTAAAAATTTTAATTGACAGCTAATTCCTTCGTGGGTAATTATTTTCTACAAAAATATAAAATTCGCAAGTATTTCTTACAAAATTTGTTGCGAAAAGTGTTTTATACAAAATATTTTGCAAAAAAAAATGTTCTTTTCGTAACAAAATTTATATGTATTTCCTACAAAAAGTATTTCAAAACAAAGGAAATATGTGTTTTTTTAGTAGTGTAGTCTATATGTTTAACTCTTTGTGTAATATTGTTTAAACTTTATGTAGTATCTACCCATTCCTACTTTTTATAGACTAATTGGATATTTTGTGTGTTCATCTTGCTCTTCTTGATAATAGTTTTAATTATGACCAAATCTTATTATTATTATTATTTATTATCATAAAAATCATGAATCATTTTAGACAATATATATTCATTGATAAATAATTAGACTATACATTATTGAGCTTTACATCTTTTAAAGTTGTTCAATTCACTAACGTTATTTTATGTAGGTTCATTTGTTATGTTTGACAAATTATTTGTCTATGGGATTTAGTATTGTTTGTACTAAATAAAATTTAGTTTAATTTTTTAATTTTATTTTGGAACATAAACAATAGTTGTATTCATCATAAAAGTGAATATATTCATATGAAATATAAGGACAAAATGCAGATAAATAAAAGTGGGTAACCTAATAGTGTCTCGATTGCAAGATGGAACAATAGGCCCAACAAATAATAAATTTCACTAGGATAAACTCTAACTCATGACTTTGATATCATGATAAGAAGTAAACTTTAAGCCTAACTCAATCTTACAAAACATGCTTATAAAGTGATATTTGCATCCACTTATGTATTGGATATTGATCTTATCTCTAGTCGATGTGAGATTTCTAACATAACTTAACCCTACAAAATCAACTTATAAGATGAAGTTTGCACCCACTTATATACCATAAGTTTATCTTATATCTAGTTGATTTAACAATTAATGTAAGGCGATACCTGAATTTCTAAATTTACTTCGATGGTTGCGAAAATTTAGGTAATTGTTACAACTTAAGGTTAACATTCAAAATTAATTAAGAAAACATAGTTACTTATTTTTATTAACAGTTTTTGTGTACTAAGGAATACCCATTGACATAGCTTGCGGAAACAACTTAAACGAACTTTTAAGATAAATTTTTCTATATAATCACTTTTCATATTACATTTTTTTTTTCAAATTATACTATCAAACATTCTCTCTTTTCTTCTATATTTTTGTTATAAGTATCCTTTACGATGATATCTTACAATATCAATTTTAATTATTGGCATTTTTCTTTAGCTGTTGTTGTTGTTGTCTTCATCCCAAACCTTGGTGTTGCAAAACAATCTAAAATAGATGGATTGAAAATGAATGTGATTAATCGATGTTGGAGATTGAATCCTGAATGGAGGATGAACCGACCTCAACTAGCAACATGTTCTATTGGCTACACTGGTAAGATGACAAACAACACTGGTAAAGACCTCGTCCATTATAAAGTTATGGACCCTAGTGATGATCCTATAAGCCCTAAACCTGGTACCTTGAGGTATGGAGCTTCTGTAATTCAACATAAAGTGTGGATCACATTCCAAAAAGACATGCATATTAAACTCAAAAGACCCCTTCTAATTAGTAGTTTTACAACCATTGATGGTCGAGGCGTTAATATTGACATTGTTGAAAATGCATGTTTAATGATCTTTAAGGTAATCAGTAACTAAATTCTTGTGATAAAATTTGTATGCACTCACATCTTTTCAAATTTTGTTTATAAAAGTTAACACTTTTTGAACAACTTCATTTATTTATTTATTTTAATTTTAGGCCACAAATGTAATCATCCATAACATTCGGCTTCATCATTGCAAGCCTCAAGCTCCAGGAGTTGTGATGGGACCAGAAGGAAAGGTGATTCCCTTGGGTCATGTAGATGGAGATGCAATAAGATTGGTTACTGCTTCAAAGATTTGGATTGATCATAATACACTTTATAATTGCCAAGATGGCTTACTTGATGTAACACGGGGTTCAACTGATGTGACTATATCTAATAATTGGTTTAGAAACCAAGACAAAGTTATGCTTCTTGGACATGATGATGGTTATATAAGAGACCAAAACATGAAGGTTACCGTTGTATACAACCATTTTGGACCTAATTGTAATCAACGCATGCCCAGGTAATTAATTATTCAATTAGTACATAATATACACAAATTTAAATAAATTTCACAATTTTATACTTCCTCGTGAATAAAAAATGTTAGGATTCGTCATGGGTATGCACATGTAGTTAACAATCTTTACTTAGGATGGGTGCAATATGCCATTGGTGGAAGTATGAGACCTAGTCTCAAAAGTGAAGCTAATCTCTTTATAGCACCAACAAAAGGAAGTAAGGAGGTTAGCAATTTTAACTTTTCCATTTCAACTACTTAATATTCAATTAAAAACACATCACAAAAGTTGGATATGTATGTCACTTTACTAATCTTTTATTATTAATTTAATTTGCAAAGGTAACATGGAGAAAAAATAGTCATGCAGATGGAGATGCATGGGAGTTTTATTCAGTGAAAGACGCATTTGAGAATGGAGCTTCTTTCACAATGACAAAAGGAGGGCAGGTGCCAAAACCAAACTATAATGAGGAACAACGTTTTAATGTTGTTAATGTCAAGTATGTGAGATTATTAACTCGTTCATCAGGTGTATTACGATGCACTAAAACAGGTCTATGTTAATAAGTAAAAGCATCTTAATGATAATTTGGCATTAAGTAGAATTTTAGTACATTAAATAATGAGAAATTCATTCCTCCTTAAATGTATTAAAATTGTATTATATCATAAATTTATTTTTTTTCATGAATGTATGACACATTCCTTTCTTATCTATTTTAGTAGAAATAATTTTAGAAAGAGGCATAATAATGACCCTTAACTTCTTATATTTTTTTCATTATTCATTGATAACATTGAGAGTAATTAATTAAAGAATTCTGATGATAAACAATTATGGTTAAAATAATATATATATATATATATATATATATATATATATATATATATATAATTA
>Ga0214543_1010767_pt1 | contig 13285 bp, 4 predicted proteins | sample CNSS2metaG_FD_160094 | JGI IMG/M metagenome (GOLD analysis project Ga0214543, IMG submission 160094) | Root nodule microbial communities from cowpea collected in UCLA plant growth center, Los Angeles, California, USA - CNSS2 | ecosystem: Host-associated > Plants > Roots > Nodule | place: USA...
CTCATTAGTCTGGATTTTTGGAACAAGTCTTCCCATCTACCAAAAAGACACAAAAATGGGGATTAGTGGTATAATTAGATCAATGTAACCCACAATGTATTTATTTACAAAAGTAAGGTAAAATTGAGGATTAAGTAGGTTAAAAGCTTTGGAAGAGATGATTTTGCTAATGAAATATAGCTTGGATAATGGTAAAAATTAACATTATCACTCTACTACATAGAGCAAAACAAAATCATGTGCGCTTATCTCCCAAGATACAACAACCCGTTAGATCAATCGAGTGCAACGAAAGATCTCTAAACCTTATGAACACCATTATTTTAAGAGATAGTATAAAGAATAAATGAAAAACACTTCTAAGGATATCCTAATGTTTGTTGTGTTTTTTCTAGGGGTGTCAAAACGGGCCAGTCCGGCCCATTTTGGCCCGGCCGGTTTTTGGCCCGTTTTAAATGGGTCGGGCCGGGCTGGCCCGACAAGGCAAAACGGGCTTTTTTTTGGGCCCGGCCCGTGGGGTGGCGGGCTGGCCCACCATCCTTTTCCTGATATGTTCATTTTGTGGCCCAAAATCAGATTTTAAATCTTTTCATTTCAAATTTAGTTGACTACATTAATCTGTATATAAATGTAATAGTACTACATATGCATTAATACAATAATAACCTGCGCAGTGACTATAATAATAGTCAGGGTGGTCTGTTATGTAACACAACCAAATATACAAGTTACAACAGTGAAAAGTCAACACAAAAGGAAACATTTGGAAAACATGCAAATATGTTTACAACCAAAGAAACCAATGCCTTTAGCGTCTTATCTTTGCATTTCAAACACCAACATGAAAATCAAAATTAAAAATACCCAAAGAAAATAAAATATTAATTTACTTCTTCTGCCTGTTTTTGTCTTACGGCCCGCGGGCTGGCCCGTTTTGGCCCGCGGGCTGGCCCGACGGGCCAGCGGGCTTGACGGGCCGGGCTGTCATGGGCTGGCGGGCTGAAATTCGTGGCCTGACCCATACTTTTTCAATCGAACTGGCGGGCCGGCCCATCGGGCCGGGTCCATTTTGCCATCCCTAGTTTTTTCCCATGCATAGGTGGTATTTATAAATAATAAAAAAAAAGAAAATAAAGTAAATTGTGATAAAATTATTGATGTTAACCATAAATAATATTAATCTATAAAATTACAAATCCATAAAAAATACTAATAATAATAAATTTTTTTAAATTATATTAAAATATTTCAAACACAAAGTCATTTAGTTCTAAAAAGGGAGACTGTTTTAAAGAAAACTATTGAAAATAATAATAACATTATTCTTATGACTTGTTATGACTTTTACGTGTTTGGTAAACATTAAATAATTAGGGTACGCAGTAGCAACAACTTGACTTGTTCTCATAGAGTGAGACACTGATGTAAATATTAAAATAATTAAAAGCACGATCCATTATTCATGGCAACAAACATCGGACTAATTGTTTCAAGGTTCCCTTTGCACAAGTCTTATGGTTCACACTGTTAATAATTATTGAAGTTGAAATTCGGTGTGAGAATATGATTAAAGTTTAAATTCTAGATCAATAAGTGGACATTAAGTTTCACACAATTTCAAATTATTTTTTTATATACAAGTTTTTATAAAGGAATAATTCATATTAAATTAAAATATAATTCTAACTAAAATAAAATATGTAAAATCATATTCTATTATTTGCTTTGTGTATCATAATTTGCGTCAGGAGTTTGTTGCCTAACACATAATGATTTGAGGTAATAGTTAATCCATGTGCATTTTGCATACAGTGTTACCTTATACGAGCATATTTTTGAAGACTCAACCACTACTTTGAATTATTATATAATTCCCTCCTTTATGATTCAAATGAAAAAGTAAGAGTGTTTAATATTTATTTAAAGTAACTTTTTTTTTAGTCTATCTTTACTAAAAATATTAATTTTGATCGGTGCACCACCATCTCTTTAAATAGGCCTACGATACTTTCAGTCTATACATTTAAGATGCCGACTCTACCAATCGATCCCAGATTTTTTGCCTATATTTTGCTCTTCTGCTTGGTCGAGTTGATATTGAGACGGGTTTTCACAAGGAGGTACGTATAACCATTTCGATCATTTCATTCAATATTTAAATGTTAAAACAAACCAATCTCTTCAACTTTATTGATTCCAAGTAAGTTAATTGAAATATGAGTTTGGATTTAGATAACTGAAAGACGAAATGCACAATCGGAACTGCTGTTAATTATAACTTTATCGATTCAAGTAAGTTAATCATAATATTTACCAATACATACATGGTTTCTCTCTCCACCAAGACTCATGCACAAGGGCATGTGTGATAATAAAGGTTCTAGTTGAAGAGGTAGATGCAGAGTTAAATTTTGTTTGAAAAAAAACAAGTTTTTGTAGAACAACTTTAGACGATAAAATAAAGTAGATGTTTAAAATTAATTTATGTTTTATTAGATTTTATTGAAGCTCTCTTGATTTAATATTTAAATTTAAAGAAAAAAAGAAGAAGAATGCTAAATGACATGTTCAACATACAGTATCTATGGAAGTTGATTTGTTGATCTTCATCGTATCTAGGATGTGGTCAACATCTAATGCTTTTTTTACTTACTTAGATGTTTTTATTTCTTAAAATTTGACGGAAATTAACATTTGTTTATTTAAAACTTTAATACAATTTGATTTTCAAATTTTAAAAATCAATTAATATAGTTTTTTTATTCTAGTTATGTTAATTTTTTTATTTCTTTTATTGTATCAAATGCTCTCATGCTATCATTTAAGTTATTTATATTGTTTGATAAGTTTTTACTTTAATATTAGGAGGAAAATATACTCTCTCATTAACATAATTTAATTGTAAATAAATTAAAAGAACTATATTAATTCATTTTTAAAATATAGGGGATCAAATATATCAAAATTTCATAGAGGGACGAATCTCAATTTTGCGTTAAAGTTGAGAGACAAAAAACATATTTTTGACCATTTACTTAATTAATAAATCTAATTATGTTGACAGAACACAAAAACATTGGATCTATATTGGTGCTCAAATGAATGATAAAAATACCTGAGCCCATGCATATATTCAGATAAAATCCGTGACGAATAGTTAGTACCAGTGGGTAGCGGATATTTTAATACCCATTTATAAACGGGTTAGAATATCATACTATTTGTGCCTATGGATATCCGTTACTCGTAAAAGATTAAAACTAAAATTTAACTTATATTTTATTAAGTTAAATTTAATTAAAATTAAAATTTATATTATATTATATTATGTTAAATTTAATTAAAATTAAAATTTATTTTAATTTATATTGTATTCATATTTTTATAATTTTATAATTTTATTTAAAAAAATTATAAAATATACATATTTCTTAAATATTAATATGGAAACGAATATCTACGTATACTTATAAGTTTTACAAAAAAATTTAAAGATATTTTTTAAAAAAATATCAAATGAGTAGACAAATAAGTCATAAATGGATTTTTTTTACAAATCAAATAAAAGATAAATATTATTAGTATTTGATCCGATCCTCTGGCATCCCTAAGATTGTGTTCTCTTGAGAGGAAAGATTAGATGGAGAGGGAGAAGAAGAGATTGAAAGGATTAGAGCGTGAAGTTGATGTTATTTCTTTTAAGTAATTCAGAGGTGATTCTACAGTGGATTAGAGAGTGAAATTTGTAGAAGTTTGTGAAAGTTTGTAACTGAATTGACTGATGTGATATATTAAAAAAACTTTAATAAAAAAGGTTAGATTACCAAAATGTCTCTATTATTATAGGTAATATAAAATTATATAAAGATAATTTAAAATTATTTATAAATTTTATTGAATGATTGAAAATATAAAAAAATATTTATAAAAAATGAATGATACAATATATTTTGTATAAAAATAAATTTAATATATAAGGTAGAATCTAATTTACATGGAAACTTTTTTTTTCTTTTTAATAGTAATTTTAGAAGTAATAATTTTTTATTATAATCATAATAAATTGTTATTATAGTTAACATAGAATCAAGAAAGCAAACTAAAACTATGTGTATTGATTTTAATCGCAAAATCATATGTAACATAAATTAAATAATGAAGGATAATTTAGTAAATTCAGTTGTGTCATTCTCTAATCTCATTATAGATTATGAGATTGAATTTTCAGTCGATCCTTCCTGTCATTTTCTTTTATCATTGTGTATCACCTCCAAAAGAATATATTCTAAATACCGATTATGGGGTGAAGCTCTCGTATGCTTTATTGTCGCAAAATGCTTTACTCCGCGCCCATTAAGTTCAAAAGAGATCAAATTCTGACCCGTTCAAATTTCTGAAACTCACTTTGGATACAAATTTGGTGTAGGAGTCCATTACATTTATGATATGATAACATGATCCAATTTTTCATCACACGTAGTCATTTTGTAACGTTGTTAACGCTGATTTAACAAATAAAACCACATTAACAATATTCAGAATACAGAGAAATAAATAAAATAAATATGAAACTAAAAATAAAGTACAAATTTAAATATATTAACCAAATTCCTAATTAAATATAGGGTTAAATATGTATTGATTCCTTAACTTTCAGTGAAAATTGAAATTAGTTCATCTCCATAACCTTGACCCAATTTAGTCCTCAAACTTTACAAATGTTTGGATTTAGTTCTTTTGACAAAATTTTATTAAATTTATTTGACGTTTCAAACGTATTTCAAAATAATTTCTTAGTTAACATTAAAACGGAAATGTATTAAACGATGCAAACAACTCAAATATTCTTGTGAAAAATGTTTAAAATGTTAACTAAATTTTAAAAAATTGGTTAAAAAGACTGAATCTAAACATTTTTAAAGTTAGAAAACCAAATTAAATCAAAATTTTAAAAAAAAAGTTATATTTTTACTTAAAATTAAAAAATTAAAAATATATTTAACCCTTCGTTATAATTCGACAGGTTCCAAGGTGGGTCCTTAGGTATATTTAATTCATTCCTTAACGATCATGGAACACAACAACTCGTTCCAAATATCGAGGTTTCAGATGTCAAAAGGGGCAATCAAATACGTGAAGATGCTACAACAGCTGTTTCAGACAGGTTTTCTTATAAATGCTTCTCTACACTTAGAAATGTTTTTTATTTGGTTTTGTGCACTTCAACTTTGTAGTCATAAAGTTCTTTTGGATGAGTTTGGGCAGACTTTTACATACAGTGTGCATTTCATAGTTTTAAAGGAGAATTACTAAAGTAATTTGTGCATTTCATTTGGATCATTTTTTATTCTGCGTCTATAAATACGTTGTCTCTTATGGTGTACGTATACACAGTGTGCATATAAAATTATAAAATATTACTACAAATTAAATATGTTAATAAGAATTATTTGGCAATGAACTTTTAATATTTAGTCTCTCACTTCAAGAGTTGGTAGAGATTTGTGTGAAAACATATTTCATTTATGATGTGTTCATTTGAGAGAAATAAAATGAATGAGTTTGAATGAATTTGAGAGTGAATTATGTGTTATTTTTTTTAAGGGATTTACATAGTGTTCATATGAGGGTTTCGCACTGTTGAAGTAAATTTAAGAGAGCGGATTATGGTATTCGAGCACGTTCGTTTTAGATTATTTGAAGGGATATGCGATAGCAGATTTGGAGGATAGATGTATTAATCCATCCTCTTAAAAGTGCAAAGATATTGCCTTTTGTATACATTACGAAAGTACCCTTGTTCTCGTTTTCCGTTTTCAAAAGCATGTGGCGAGATTCCTTCCTCTACCTCTACCTATGGTGTGTGCGTGTGTGTGATTGTTGAGTGCATGGAGGGAAGAAAATGAGGTGGTCGACGAAGAGGATGAAGGGGTGGTGTGGTTGGCTGCGGTGGTGGCTAGGTGGTGGCTGTGGTTGGACGATGGACGTGGTGTGGTGGTGATATGCACCGGTGCAGCACCGGTGTTGTAGTGTGCTTTGAGAAGTGGATGGCACCGGTTACATAATCAGTGTCCTGGTTTATAAAGGGATGACACCGGTTACGACATCGGTGTCGTAGTTTTTTTTTTGTTTCTTTTTACTTTTTTAAATTTTTTTAAACTTTTTTCTTTACTTTTTTTATTAACTTTTTTTTAACTTTTTTTTAAATTTTTTTAAAGTTTATATAACTTTTGTTTAAAGTTTAATTGTTTAACTTTCTTTGAAAATTTAATTGTATAATTTTTTTTTTTACATTCATGAAAATTTAATTTTTCTTATTTTAAAATTTAATATAATTTTAATATTTTTTTAATTCATATTAATTAATTATAATTATTTTTATAACATTAAATTACAAAATCATTTTCTTCCATCAAGGGTATTTTGGTAACTTTCTAATTATATCTATTTTTATAATTTATTTTATCTATCACATCAATCAAATCTTTCACTAACTTTCATAAAATTTATTTCCAAATTCACACACTTTACTCTCTAAATCCACTCAAAAAAACACAAAAGTTCATCCATCCAAATCTACACAAATTCATCTTCACGCTCTACCTCATATCCATCTCCCCAGAAGAACACATCCTTAGATATTTTTGTAAATAGATTTGGAAGTAATTTTATGAAAATTTGTTATAAATTAAAAAATATGTTTTAATAGAAATATTGTTGAGATTACTATTTTGCCCTTTATGTAATAAATAATATAAATTGATATTTGTAGGAATAAATTTATTTTGATAATTTTCTTTTTTTAAAACAACCTGCAACACCACACACACCACAAACATCTTTGCTTTCATATTCTTCATTATCATCATACAGACACACCGAATAGTAGAGTTAGATTGATATGAGTTCTGAATTTAGCAATTCCAATATATGCACATTTATAGACACACCAACTCCTAAATTACATATTCTTCTCACTCTCCTGCACTGCTTTCCCTTACTTTATTCTCAAGCGTAGGTCTTGCTATTTTATTAATCACAATATTTTATTCAATTTACATACACAAATATAACTTAATTTATCTTGGTACAAATTTCATATTATTTTCTCTATTACATCATCGATGTCTCGATGTCCACCTATACATCAAAATATTTTGCAGAAGATGAAAAGAACGTCCAAGCTCTCTGATCATAACATTGGCAGCTAAGGTTATTTTTTACTGCAACATCAATAATTCAATTGTGATTTGTAGATGGAATATCTATAACTTTGGAGCGTTGACAAATCCGTTCCATGTTATGGGAGATTGGATCTCTCACTTTCATGCCCACACAGATCCGTTTTACTTGAGCTGAGATCGATCTCTCACTTTCACACACATATCCGTTCCATGTGAGGTGTGATTAATCTCGCATGTTCACTTTTATCAGAAATCTAATGTGTTTTCTTCATGAATTTTAAATAGTATCGTTGTTCAAAGCTGGAATGATAAAGGGATAAATTTGTATTTAACCAATGAATCAGCTCAAATAATTGCGTATCACGCGAGATTAAAAAACTGATAAATCCTGCTAATTGTTACATTCCCTTGTTGTTAATTCTCTTCAAAAAAAACGTCAAGATTACTATGTAATGTGTCTTCACATCCGTTCAACATCAAATCAACACAACACTAGTAAATTTAATGGTCTCACTAAAAATTCGATCTCAATTCAACATTTATTAATAATTTTGCAGACCCCAAGGTGTCATTGGTTCATACCATAATAAAGAGGGCACACAACAAGTCTTCGGGAAACGTGTTGATGCTCCAGATCTCAGTGGAAATTCCTTCCATGTCATGGGCAACCAAATGATTGAAGTTCATCATGTTAAAAGGTTTTCTCATAAATTATCCTCAATCTTGCATTTCATTAATTTAATATGGTTATTCTTGTTTTCTCCGGCACATTACTCATAAAAATAAATATTCTAACTTTCTTTTTTATTTTGATTATATAAAGCGTATTTTATGTTTTTTATTTTAAAAGACATATATTTACCGTATTTAAGTTTAGTATCTTTCACGGAGAAATTAATTTGAGAACTTACAAATTTGAAAAGAGAATAACACAAAATGAAAAAACGAAAGAGATTAAAATTGAATATATATATATATATATATATATATATATATATATATATATATATATATATATATATAGATATATAGATAGATAGATTCAAGAATCAAATTATAGCGTTATCTAAATATTAGATACTGAATAATTAATCAACAAAACTAGTTATATGAATTAATCAAAGTATTATTTAATCAAATCTGTAATATTTAATAATCAAATCAAGATTCAATGGATTTGTAATTTACTTTCTAAAGTTAGAAACACAATGTAACGGTGAGGGTATTAAATTTCGTTTAACAAAACAGAGGCAATGCAATTGTAATAAAGACTTTGAATGTATAACAATTTTAACAAGCACTATCGTAACAAGATTCAAAACAGAAAGGAATTCCAGAACATCACTCATCCACTAACTCCCTTCCCATGACCTAAAATCCACTAAATACCCTTTTTCCTTTCTCTCACTATTATTTTTCCATAATTCCACTTTATTGAGAGATGCTATCACGTGTCCTTCTCTTGTAACTAATTCTGATACCTCATTTTCTTTTTTCGCACTTTCTTCGCACGTTACACACAATTAACAATGCAAAATCAAAGTTGGAGAAGAAAAAAATAAACTTTCAACGATGAACTATCAACACAAAACTCAATTTAACTTGTTTGATTAGTTTTTCTTTTTTTTTTTTACGAAAAACATAAAACATATAAAATAGAAGAAAAGGAAAAATCCAGAACAAAATAGAAATAAAAGAAGGTAAAAAGGTCATTTTTAAAACTCTGAAATTTAGTTAATGATTTATGTGTTTGAGTTTAAAACACATCTAAACTACTTAAATGGTGTAAAATCTGAAGCAAACATGAGCGTGAATTTGGGATATAATGAGGTTATAAATCAGTTTACAAAAGTTTAAGCTCAAACCAACAACATATAGTAGATATGTGTTCTCTTACAAAGTTTTAGCAAATCATCCTCAATTTCAAAAAATAAAAATCAGAGAAAATAACAAAGAACCTCTAAATCCAGTAAACTACATGTCTATTTTGAAGTCATAGAAATGTAGAATCCAATACAATTATATTAAGCCAAAAATATTTTTTTTTTAAAAGAAAAAGTTATGACTAAAATAATAAGCAAATGTCACATGATAAAAAATTAAAACAAATAGGTATAATAAACCAAATTTATTACTATTGAGGGGAAATGTGCTAAAAACAATAAATAAAGCATATGAGAATTGCATTAGGTGTACTATGGGTTTATAAACATAAGTACAAAATATGTCTCATCATCCATCTTATGGTTGGATTATGGTTGTTGTCCTTTTTTCATGTGTTTAACCATCATAAGGTGGTGTGTGTTTGCAAATTGAAAATAATAATAAAGTACTTGTTTTTTGTTTACCGTCTTCTACCTTTGTTGTATGTTGAGTTTCTAGTTTTTTTCTTTCTCTATATCATGGCTTCACAATATGGTATAAAAAAGCAGGTTGATCTCTCTTTGCTTCCTTGTGCTATTTTGTCTTCTTGTTTTCTTTTTCTATCATATTTTTTCATTAATTTCTTTTTTATGAACAGGAATGATGATAAAGATCCTTCAGAAAATCTTTCAAGTCCATACTATCTCCACCCGGATGAAAATCCAGGGTTGGTTCTGTTTACTCCTCCTCTAAATGGCACCAACTATCACTTGTGGAGTAGAGGTATGCAGCGTGCTCTTTTGCTCAAGAACAAGGTGAAGTTCATCAATGGTGATATCACCAAACCAACAAAGAATGAACCCATCTTTGATGCTTGGGAACGTTGCAACATGATGGTAATATCATGGATAACAAACACTCTGACTCCACAAATAGGACCAAGTATCGATTATATTGATAATGCACAAGAATTGTGGGAAGATTTAAGGCAAAGATTTTCAAAAGGGGAAAATTTTCGTATTTTTGATCTTCTCCAAGAAGTAAACTCTATCAAACAGGGAGAACGTAGTATTACAGATTATTACACAGATTTGAAAGTCCTTTGGGAAGAACTTGAGTTTCTAAGGCCGGTTCCCAGTTGCACATGTAACATCAAATGTAGTTGTCATGTCAATAAGATTGACACTGATTACAGAGAATTAGAGTATGTTATGTGCTTTCTGAAGGGGTTAGGAGAATTATATACAAATGTTAGGACTCAAATTCTTCTCATGGAACCTTTGCCTAACATCAACAAAGTTTTTTCGATAATTCTTCATCACGAAAGACAACTAAGTGGAAGCAGATGTTCTATTGTAAAAATCCGTAATAACAACACTGACCAACAACAATGGAATTCGCATCATGCTATACAAGAAAATGATCTAAATCATCATCAAATTGTGGCCAATCGAAATAATGACTCTCTCACTGATGGACAAATTCAACAACTTCTAAAATTTCTTCAAACATCTGGAATGAAAATCAACCAAACCAATGATGGTGAGCCATGTACACGACAAAGCAAGAAAGGTAAGATCACTACGATTTCTTTGATGATTGATATTAGACCTATTGATCACGTTATGAATATAAAAAATATTTACATTAGATGTCATGAAATCATACATATTCATGTTAAACTACTAAATAATACATATGTGATTGTCAATTATGCATAAATCATAAAATTTTTCAAATCAAATTATCTTATGTAATAATGTCTTGCTTATACCATAATTTATTGCCAATGTTATATTTGTACCAAAACTCATGAAATATTTATATTGTGGATTTCTTTTTTACATGAAATATGCCACATTCATAATCTGGATACATTGAAGATAATTCATCAAACTAGTCTCCAAGGAGGGTTATACCACATTACAGAAGACATGAATCTTGATTCATATGATGACAAAAGAATTAGTAGCTTTCCATGTTAAAAGAATAGAAATATTGACACTAAAGACTTCGACATTCATCAAATAATGTTCTTGAAAATACTTGTAAAAGTACTCTTGACATACATTATAATGATTGTGGCTCTTGTCATTATGTCAAACAACATAAATTTCCTTTTTCCTATAAGAGTGATAACCTATTTACTTGGTGTTTGATTTTATTTATATTCATATATGAACACTTTTAGGTGTTCTTTCTTTACATGATCATTGTTATCATAAAGATGGTGGAGATATATACACTAAAGAGAGATGAAGTCTAAGAAAGAGATGAAAAAGTTTAAAGAAGAGTAAAATGTTTTTATTTATAGGATTTTTTTAATATTACAATTTATTTATGACACTTCTATCATTTTCTTAAAGAACATAATAAAATGTTTCTTTTAGTTTTATTTAGTAAGGGCTCTGTTTTTATTTTTTTCTAATTTATACATTTTCTAATGTTCAGACTTTATTTAATAAAACAAAAAATATTAATTATTGAATAGGTATTGAGAACTCAAAGCTTCATCTTTTTATTAGTCTCGATTAGAAATTGTAGGAGTCATGTTTGTTTTAAAAAGGTTTGGACTGAATTTATTAAAGGGTTTAGGGTCAGTCCACTCGTTACTCCTATAATTCCTCTCCCAGTTACTCATTCTCATTATATCTCCTTTCCAGAAATAGTTTCCTTTCTCCTTCACAGTTTTGAAGCAGAAAATTCTGTTAGGGCATAAGCTTTTTTCTCTTCCGAGCTTATTGAACGTTCTTCCTCCATGTAAGTCAATTCCTAACCTTTGTTCCACTTTTGTTTTGTTTCTTTTTGTTCCAAAGCTTTGGTCCCATGTTGTCTTTTGTCTTGATCTTATTTTCGTCTCCCTTAGTTTTGTTTTCCAGCTCCATTAGTTGTAGTCGTGTCGTGGTGCTCTTTTTTTGGGGCCTATTGTTGAGTTAACATCTTTTAAGGTAAGGGAAGCTAGAACTCCTTCTTTTTTTTTGAAATAAAGTTTTCTTATTTTCGTTCTAGAATGAACCGAGTATGTTTGATTGATGATTGCATTGAATGGGGATGAATTTCATGTTTGGGCATCTATGAGTTAGAGAATTTTAGGTAGTTTAAAATGCAATTGGAATGAGAGATATTGATTGTTGCAATTGTTCAGTTTGGTATCATCTATAAATCACTTTGAAATGAGTTTGAGAAGATAAAAGTGCAAGATACCAAATTGTGTAGTGAAACAAGTCAAAATCTCACAACAAAGAAGCATATGGTGTGACGCTACCCATTTTCCTACACTGTACACTTTTCGTAAAATGAAGGTTCCTACTTCGTTAACTGTTGGATCAAACTGAAATTTTAATAGCTGATCCATAACACATAGTTCTTGACTTTGATCGGTCGGATCTTGAATCAGAGCTCTGTAGTGAGAGCAGTTTTTATCGCAAGGTCCCTGTAGTTTGGTTGTTGACAGCATTGACATTTGTTGCTTGTTTGGTGCATAACTTTCTCTATAGTTATTCAATTAAGTTTGTTCTTGTTGCATTTGGTTCTTGATTCAATCATCTTTAATTTAAATATAAATACAAAATTTTTGGAGCTTTACACAAGCTGCAGTTTTATTTCTAAAATTCCAAATCGTTTGCATAATGTGTTGCTAAGTTGGATTGGAAAAAAATTATAAGAATTAGTTATTTTCCAAGAGAGACATATGTTGTATGGTTTTTAATATGTGTTTTCAAATGCTTGTGTGGGAATATAGGAGATTCCATGGGGAAAATCCTTTTTGATTTAATTAGTAATATGATCATTGATGTAAGGAGTCAGTACTAGAGATTTATCCTGATACTCTAATGTTCATTCAAGACTCGTGTAGAGTGGAATGAGTCATGTGGTGAGAAGGGCAATAGGTCCTATCTTTAAGAACAACCCCAGGGTTCTTATAAAGGGACTAACCTTGTGTGGTGGGGTAAAACCCATTGACGATGACTCTGCAGGTAATAGAGGCCACCACAAGTGCAAAAACCACAAAAAATCATACATCAATGTCTAGATCCGGATAATTGAGTCTAGAGTGTCATCATGTGTGATGGGTTAGTTGATATTGCTTAGCTTGGTGTAATTGGTGTATTATTCTGATATTCTTTTGAGGAGTGTTATATATATATATATATATATATATATATATATATATATATATATATATATATATATATATGTGTGTGTGTGTGTGTGTGTGTGTGTGTGTGTGTGTGTGC
>Ga0214543_1010769_pt1 | contig 13282 bp, 9 predicted proteins | sample CNSS2metaG_FD_160094 | JGI IMG/M metagenome (GOLD analysis project Ga0214543, IMG submission 160094) | Root nodule microbial communities from cowpea collected in UCLA plant growth center, Los Angeles, California, USA - CNSS2 | ecosystem: Host-associated > Plants > Roots > Nodule | place: USA...
GGTTAGGTTTTTGTAGAGACATCCTTAGGTATCTTTTATTTGCTTAGAGGCCCCTAAACTCTTCTATATAAGGGGTGCTCCTAGACATGTAAAAGGGTTGAACATTTTGAAGTAAAAACACTCTTGTGTCTCAACCATTTGTGAGAGTTTCCTCCCTTGGGAGTGAATACTTTTAAGCCTTATCTTGCATAGCAAGTGGCGGCACACATCCACTCATCTTCAAGGTTGCCATGGCTTTTAGCCTAGCCTTGTAGTGGCGTGCTTCTCACATTTTTACCATTTCTTTCCTTTTCATTTTATGTTTTCTTCTTCCTTTAATAGTTCTTGGTTTTCTATGGTTTATGTGCCTTCCATTTCCTTTTTGTTTTGAATCAATCCATCATCTTCTTCTCTTGAGCTTTGTGAAAGAAACCTTCACATCTAGATAGCTTGCTATCTTAATGTCCAGTGGGGATTTCACTTAGCTTTCTTAATCAACTCACACCATATTCAATAATCTTAAAAAGGAACAAGATAATCCTTCATCAGTGCTTTATAGTAATTTAAGCAAAGACGAGGATATTCAGATAGTTATAGGGATGAGGATAGGATGAATATGTACATAATTATCCTCGTTTCCATATCCAATTGGAAAAAAATTAGGTATTATCCATAACTATTTTTGTACTCAGTCAATGCAAGAATTTTCCATCAAAATGGAATGAGTTTGGACAACACCCACGAGAACGAGCTCATTTGTCATCTCTACTTGAGACTAAGTAAATAAAAGAATTAATTGTCACCAATTTTTATATTTCAGAACAATTTCATATTTTTTAAGTTAGCTATGAAGTACCATTCATTGAATTTGATATTTTAGGAGTTTATGAAAAGAGAAAAAAACAATATTAATATTGTATCTAACAATCACACTATAATTTAAAGTATTTCAATATTAAAATGACACATAAAATTACATGGAGAATAATTTTTATTTGGGAAATAGGATGAAATAATGAAAATCAGTTTTGCCTATCTCACTTGTTGTCATGAAGTTTAATTCTCTTCTTATTTAGGTTAGACTATGGAAAAAAAAAATATTTTTCTAAATCCTTAAGAGAGGGTCCAAAGTTTTGTTCTATATTTAAAATATATGTTTTCACTAGTGTAGTTTCATGTTTAGACAGCACCCTATATGCCTCGGTTCTTGCGCAAATGATGTAGATAAGGACGCGGTGGCATTTTTGTGATTTCGAACAACTTTTATGCCTCGGTTAACCAAACAACCAAGGCCTATGAATGTTTATGCCTCAGTTATAAATTCAATCGAGGCAATAACGCTGCCAGAAACTCACACTTTCCCGCTTTTCTTAAAATTTGGAAATAATTGGGCAGTTTTATGCCTCGGGTCCCACTGAACTGAGGCATATAATGGTTTACTACAGCGGGTTGTTTCACCTGAGGCCTATCAATGCCAGAATTTTGCCACGTGGCTGATTTTTTTTTTTTGCGTGAGTATATGCCTCGTTTATCCACTAAACCGAGGCCTATGCATGTTTATGCCTCGGTTTTAAATCAAACGAGGCCGTAAGGCCAATTAGGTTTTAAAAACCCAAATCCGCAGCACTATAGATGCTTCTTCTACCTCCTCGCCATTCCGCCACACTGTTTTGTGCCTCGACTGCACCGATTGGCCATCAAATTGGCCGTTCTTATTGCTCCTTTGTTGTCGGCGTGAGAGTAGGCATCATGGTGGTGTCCGTAGCGGGTTTCGTCGCGCATGTTACCGGAACACGTTTCTGATGCGGCTGTACCTGGTGGTGATCTTCGTGGTGATTGCGGTGCTGATCGACTTCATCATATTCGCGTACGTGGTGACGAACAAAGGGTCGGGTCAGAGGGTGATGAACTGGGCATATTCGGAGTACTACTTGGAGGACTATTGGAAGATAGGGTCATGCATTAGGGATTCCCATTTGTGTGCGAGGATGGGGAGAACCATTAATGGAGTTCCTGAAACAACTGAAATGTTCTACGTTAGACACCTCACACCTATTCCGATATATGCATTGATCATCACTTTTCTTTCCTTTTCCTTTCTTTGTTCACTGCATTTTCTTTCTATTCTCTATCTCTTTCTTCAATATTCTGGACCAATTTTTTTATACTATTTGTTCCATGTTTTTTCAACTGAAAAAAAAAACTCTAGAAGAAGAGATTGTTATTTGTTTGGACTTGTTTTTGTTTTTTGAATTTTGAAACACATAAGATAGGGCACCCTCGTAGTTTGTTGATTAATTTGGAACGGTTGTTGTTGGAGTAGAAGATTATTTGAATTTTTTTTTTAAATTATCATATGTCTCGATTGAAATAGAATTGAAGCAGTAAATATTAAATATGCCTCGGTTTTGTAACCGAAGCATAAAGTACTACCTTTTTACCTCGGCCGTATATGTCTCGGTTGCGAACCCGAAGCCAAAAGCTGGAAATAACCGTTGTCATTTCCCATCCATGCACTTGTGTTTCATACTTTTCTATTTTAGCACCTTTTAATAGTTTGTTTTATGTTTAGTTTTTTTAATTTATAAACATGTTTTTATAGGATTGATAATTTGTATTTAAATTATATGTCTTAAATATTTCAAAATTGTTACTCAAACACTAAAACATTAAAATATAATCTATTGCTTCATTCATAATGAGGGGGATTGACATTGTCAACAATAATCTACAATGTTTACATTGCTCTCACATCAATGTTGTTGGAAATCTAAACTTTTAGATGTTTATTCTGCATTCCAACATAAATAAGTGACTGTTATTGTTCACATCTAACTTAATCTTGTTTGTCAAGGATGGTAGTAGACTCAAGGAAAAATAATAATCAATGACGACTTATTATGACAGGTATATTATACCTATCATAATAAGTTTATCAGTGACATTTTTGTAAAAATGATTAAATTTATTATGACGGGTTTAGGCGGACCTATCATAAAAAATTGATTAGTGACATTTTTGTAATAAAGATTAAATTTATTATGACTGGTGTAGATGGACCTGTCATAATAAGTGGAGCAAAATGGCACAATAGTAATTATAGGAAAAGTTATTATACTAGTTATTGAAATACCTGTCATAGTAAATATTTACAATGTTTGTTAATTTGATACCTAACATACTATGTTTGAATCATCTTCACTCCATACATGTTTTCCCTCATGTAGTTCACATTTCCTCTTCGGGTCTCCCATTCAATCTTCCTCTCTCAATCAGTTCGCGAAGTCCATTGTCTCGTTATGCTTCTCGCAGATTCCATTCTGGTTGTCTTCCTCCAGTATTACATCTTGAAGAGGTAAGTTATTGTCGCAAACCCTAAAATGTTATATTCAAATTTGCTTCAATTAATTGTGAAACTAAACACTTTATTTTGTTAACAAACCATAGAATATGCATGGATAAGGCCTCACTTTAGAAGTGGAGGAGATGACAAAGAATTAAAAGGTCATTGCTAAGTCCTGAGAACACATACATATACTTACTCTAACTTGGTTTCATGTCAGCCAAAGGGCCAATCTTTCACAACGTAGTGTATTAAGGTTAGGATTCTTCAATAGGGTATTTGTGCAAACCCATAAGCTTTGTCTTTAGTTTCAAGATTGGATTTGGTTGATAGGGAACCACCTAGGTAAAGTTTAGGATTTTTATTTGATTTTCGGGTTTTGTTGTGAAGTTGATTCATGGTGGCTTTCATTTGCTTCATATAGGCATACACACTAGGTCTCGAGAATGTAGTTCAACAGTTATAGCAAAAGAAGGCCTAGTTAGTTAGAGAAGATGTGAGTACTTGATAATTTTGTTTTGCTTATATGGGTTCGTGAGCGGTTCAAACATGGATTAGGGACAAATTCTATTAAAAGTATTCTTTGAATGTAGTAAATCTTGAAAACAAGATTTAGGGTTCTTTAAAGTTTGTTGCTGGTAATTGAATGATGAAAGTTTAAAACTTCCCCTAATACAAGTTTTTTTGTGAAATTGAGTCATTATCTTTTATTGTAGAAAATGAATATTTTTTACATTTTGTGCTTGGAATATACTAACTTGTTTTTATTTAATCTTGGGTTTCCAATGCAGGTTGAGACGAGAAGGAAGAGGAAAGAGGAGGCCTGTAATTGATAACTGTCTAGGATACCTTTAATTTCATATCAATTTAGACACTTATCATGTATAATATGATTATTTTTATAGAAAAAACAACCCTATTTGGCTTAAGATGAAACTTCATGCAGGGAGACTTTATACTTGAAGAGTAGAATACTGAGATTTACTTCTTTCTTCTTAGTCTTCTACAAATTGTATAGGAGTATTTTTCCTTATATTTTGTATATACATGTATAGGTTGTTTCCTTTATAGTTTTAGAGACATATGTGGTATCTTTTAGGCCTTCACTTGGGGTTGAAAAGTCAGTGACGAATCAGATGGTAAAACTAATTATTTTCAACCAAACACTAGGAGAGAGGATAAAATAAAGTTCATGCCCTACATAAATTTGATTACTCTATTTTTAGTGTAAAATAACAAGGGCCTTGTTTGGCTAGGGAGTGTTAGGTGAAGTCCTTTTGTTTATCCATGCCTCAACCCATTTTTTTCCTTGTTTTTAAGTCTTGCATTCCTTAGGATATAAAAAGCAAGGGGCTTATGCTTCTATCAATAAGATCCGTTGTTTCCGCTTTTTACCCACCTTTGTTGTGAATAAGAATTAATATGCATATTTTTTTCTAGTTCTCTTGTTCTTTTAAGGTTTTCTTAAATTGTGCTATTTTTCGTCTCTTAGGATCCTCACTAAGGAACCTTCTTATGAAGAGGAACCTAACCTTGAATTTTCATAAGAGACTTAAGAAAAGTTTAGTTTTTGCTTCAAGTCTCCCTTTGGTTAAAAATGCTTCCAACACTTTCATTTGTCTTTATCCTTAATAGCAATAAAAGAACTTAAACTAAAACCAATTGGCAGTACTTTGCACAAGCCCCTCACTTTTTTCACCTTCGTGTTTGATTTGGTTCTCTCTTCTAACTTAGTTGATTCTCTCCTTGTGCTAATTCATGGATTATGTGAATATATTCAACTCTATGTTATGTAAGACCCGAGAAATTTAAATAATTAATTAAATAATTATTTAATAAATGCGGGTAAAAGGAGCCTTTAAGGTATTTAATGCGGTGTGCCATGATGTGGAAAAAGTACTAGCTCAAATGGTTGAGGATACTTGATTGTGTGAGAGGACTTGGGTTCGAGTCCTATGTATGCCAATTGTATGTTATTTTTATGATATGTTTGAATGTGAGTCGTGATAATGTAATCCTAAAATTATATGAATTATCATGAAACAGATTAGTTGAATTAGTTGAGCACTTGCCTTGTGATTGAGTGGTTGTGGGTTCAAACCTTGTTAAGAACAAAACTAAACTTTATTTTTGCCTAACTTTGTGTTTGGCATGGAGATAAAAAGGCAGAAAACCCTAGCTATTTTTGGGTTAGAGATTGTTGGAGTGCAAAAAGAGGCTAGGAGAGCTTTTGGGTTAGAGACACACCAAAATTCGATTTTGGAGCAAGGATTCCAGGTAAGGGAAGTTGTTTTTAATTGTTTTAATTCGTGAATAATGTACTGAGAATTGTATGAACTGAATTGCATGAAACCCTTGCTGAATTACGTTGTTTTCACAAATTCTAGGTTTTTGCCTAGAAACCGCCAGGCGGGCATGAAGGTGCCACCAGGCGGCACATAAGTTTTTACCCAAATTCTGGGTTCTGTCACGAGTTGCTCGGCGGTGTGTTGAAATCCGCCACGCGGAGCATGAGTTCTGATGTTGTTTTTGGTGTTTTGGTGAATTTTGTGATATATTGATATCCCAGTTCGTCTTTGTTTCAATTGTTTGATTGATTTATCCTATGATATTGTTAGTATGGTGTGACTGTGATTAACAATGGAGAGGGGGACATGAAGGGTTCATGTTGAAAATTTGTAATCCCTCTAATGAGTAGAATTAGTGATCCTACGAGTTGTGATTGGAAGGGATTGAGAAATATTGCATTAAGAAATTAGGTTGTATTGCTCGAGACAACAGAACCATGAGAAGATGGAAAGGATTTACATGGGTATAGAAAACTTGGGTCCTTACCCATGATCTGGTATGTCACCTGGCAGCATCTCATTGGCCGCCAGGCAATAGCGACATAACAGGGTCATTTTGTAAAAACTGATTAATCATTCTTGGGGGAGAAACTAACTGTGATTGAGTTGCGAATGAATTTGAGCCTGGAGAGATGTTAATATTAGAAAAACTTGGGGTGTAATGTAGTGTAAACTATGTAGTGGTAGTAAAGGTGAACTGAGGATGAATTGAAGTGTAAAGTCTCTACACCGCGTGGTGCCTAACGAAAGGGTGTGCTCCACCAGGTGATAGACCCTAAAACAGTGGGTCTGTCTGGAGCATGGCGTCGGGCGACGGGGCATGTACCGCCAGGCGGTCTTGACAAATTTTGCCTAGCGGCGCTTAGGCTGCACCAGGCGATAATGTTGTTGTCAATGGCCTCTTTGTGTGTTGTTTTAACGCAATGATGCGATACTTGGATCGGGAGATGCTGTGCCATGAGCGGGTAGGTTCATGGATGGTGGTGAACATGTGATGATATGAGCGGGGAGGTTCATATCCAGTTACTCTCATGTGGGGATACGAGCGAGGTAGGTTCGTATATTCCATGCTCACACTTGAGAGATGTTACATTCGGGGAGGTACGTAGCTGGTGGATCACATGTGTTGGACTACGGGTGGGTAGGTCCGTAGAGCAGGACTACGAGCGGGGAGGTTCGTAGAGTAGGACTACGAGTGGGGAGATTCGTAGAGGCAGGACCACAAGCGGGCAGGTTCGTGTGAGCATCATAAATCGTGAATCTGAGGCTAACTATATGTGTGATGTGAAGGTTGAAAAGCCTTGGGGATAAAGTCTTGTCCAAGAACTAAGTAGAATGAATAAGATGGGTGTCTTATTTACATATTCTGTTAATTTATAAATTATTTCTAATTTTATCAGCTCATCCTTTCTGTTTGTGATTGATGATGATCGTGTGATTCGTTACACAGGAGCAGATGATGATACAGGTGATGCTGGGGATGCACAGATGTTTTAATATTGAGACGTTTTAATTTCATTTTCCATATTTATTTATTTAATTAAGTAATATTCTTTAGGGATGTTACATGTTATCCCTTCCTTGAAAATATGGTAGGTCAACTCTAGACTCCCTAAGGGTTGGTTCTCTTATTTGTCTTCTAATGTGAGAAGGTTTTTGGTAATAATCTCTCATTCTTAACCCTTACTCTTCCTCAATTATGATCTCATTACTCCTAGAGTCCTTACTAGAAATACTCCTACTTTTTACTTTCTTTTGAATTCTCTCATCCTTTAATCTTAAAATTTTAATTTCTTACTCTAAGATGGCAAGTTGGGCATCTATTTCAATTTAATCTTTTACCTTTTGTATTGTCTCTCGGTGTCTCCATAGTTAAAGTGATTTGAGCTACTGAGAAGCATGTTATAAGCTATGAATAAATTGCTTAAACTCATTTGCACTATTTAGAGTCTAGACATGATTAAGCTTCCTTTTATTTTTAGGTTTTAGACTTAGGTCTTTCTAAGAAATTTGAAAAAGGAAGTACATAACAAGCTTTTTGATTTCTCTTCCTGGAAGAGAGGTGAACCACTATGATTGCTTAAGTATCAAGTCTTTCCTAACTAAAGGAACTCAATATTATTGCACAAAAATTCCCTATATGGGATTAAGTGAAAGATTAAGACACACACTAAGCTATAAAACAATAACAAACAAATAATGCAAGAAATTAAAGATCATAAGCGAAGCAGTCCTAATGGTGAGGCTTGTTAGTACAAGACACACTCACCGTCTACAAATGTTTGTATTACTTGATTAAGTTTATAATTAGGAGATTAGAGAACACCTAGGGCTCCCCCAAGACACCTAATTATGCCAAATTAACAAGTTTGAAAGCAAGTAAAGTTACAACTCAAAGTGTATACGCTCCACTCAATCTTTTGCTCTATAAGTGTTTGTTTGTTCTTCCTTTGTGAACTTCCCTTGAAGCATTGAGTTCCACTTTCATTTCCACCCGCTAATATTAGGGATGGTGATGGCTCAGGTTGGGCACGAATAATGCCTACCCAAAACCCAACCCGTAACATAAAATCAACTTATTACCCAGTCGTTTAACTGTCGGGTACCCATTTAGAAAATAATTGTGAGTTTTTTTAAAAAAAGTTATAAACTTTTAAAATAAAATTTAAATAAAATTACAAAAAATTATAAAATAAAATTTTAATTAAATTTTAATTTTAATTAAATTTAACTTAATAAAATATAAATTAAATTTTAGTTTTAATTAAATTTAACTTAATAAAACATAAATTAAATTTTATTTTTATTTTTTTGCGAGTAACTGATACCCATGGGTATGGATAATATTATACTCACACCTAACCCGTTTATAAATGGGTATTTAAATACCCGTCATCCATAAGTAATAAATTCCCGTGGCTACCAACTATCCATTGCAGATTTTATCCATAGATACCTGTGAGCACGAGTATATTTTCCATCCCTACTTAATGTGCTACCTTAAGATATTGGTTCATATACAAATAGAGTCTTACACCAAGATGTTCACAAAACCAAAAGAAGCATAAGGAAGGAAAGCAATATAAGGCTTAAAATGAATGGAAGCTAAACTCAAAGAGAAAATGGCACTAGCACTCAATTAAAGAACACCTAGAGAATGGCACTAGAGTAGATTTCGAAAACTAAAATGAACTAGAATGTGAAACAATGCTTCTTGTCTCACAATGGCCGAATGCTAATGGTGCACTAGGTCACTCAATAAGCTCAAAGCCAAGACATATGAAGGCTGAAATTGCAAGGAATGACATGCTAAAATTAAAAAAAAAATTAAACACACCAACTAAAGTAGTAGTAGTGGTCATGATGCACCAATTTTGATCAATTTTTCTTGCCTTTTATTTTATTCATTTTATCAAACTTTTTTAAATCCTCCTTTTTCTCTTTTAAACTATCTGACAATAATTTTCTAGCACCAATACCGAACCACTACTTCTACAAATTTAAGATATATTCACTTGGAATGAGGAAGAAAACAAGAAACAATTCAAACTTATTAGATATCTTAGATTATTAGACATCTTAGATATCTTATATTCATCTTTTATCTTCCCTTTATTATAAATAAAATACCCTATGTGTATTTTTTACAAAGAGGAGATTAGTCCCATACAAAGTTTTTCATTATATTTAACATGGTATCTAGAGCATAAGGTCCTTTTGAAAAGTTTTGTCGCCCCTACCTACTACAATCGCCACCGCCGTTAAAGTTGTCATCATTGTCACCATTTATAGAGCATCAATTTTGACCAATACCACACGTTTCTGTTTGTCTCGGCCAGGCGACCACAATGTCGTCAAGATTGTCGCCATTGGAGTTCAAAAACGCTCCCACATGCCGATCGAAGCTCAGAGTCACCGCTTCTTTTCAAGGACGCATGTATCATTGTCTCTGGCACCAATCGCCTTTGTTGGACTCACCACAACCTCCCCTCTCTGAATTTGGCCTTATTGAATTGATTTGGCCTTTTCTATTTTTAGGGTTTTTCTCTCTCTTGCTCGTCCTTGACTTCTTCTGTTGTTGTCTCTTCTTCCAATAGTACTTCTGACCCATCTATATATACTAACTATGTCAATGTGCAATTATCTATTGATAAGTTAGATGACATAAATTATGCGACTTGGGAATCATACGTTAAACTTTGGCTTAAGAATCAATGGTATGTTAATAATCTTACTTCAAATGTGACCATTATTCCTTCTACTGAGGTTACCTGTTGGCAGAAAAATGGTGCTCAATTATAGATTGTGCTAAAGGGTACCCTTCATTCTTCTTTAAAACAAATTTTTGTTCTTCTAAAATCTGGGAAAATGCCAAATTATTATATACTAATACTCAACATCTTTATGGTGTTTGCCATGATATTTTCAAAGTTGTTACTCCTTGGCATCAGAACTTTATGGCTTATTATATGTGGTAAAATTCATGCTCTTTTTCATGAATTTAATGAGTTATTTCCTCTTGCCTCTCCTCTGCTAGAGAAATTGAGCAACGATCAAATTTCTTCATGATATTGCATAAATATTCCCATGTCTATGATCAGATTTTGGGTTCACCTGTTGTACCCAATTTGATCTGTACTTGTTCCACTCCTTCGATTTACCAAGTAAATCCGTCAATGATACACCTATTTTTATTGATGATTCCTCTCATTGACATCTCAATGTGATGATCATAGTCACTCTCGCATGACAAAGGAAAAAAGGATGTAACATGTGTGACCATTTTGGCAAGCTAGGCCACAAGATTGACAAGTGTTATGAATTACATGACTGTCCTCCTCGATTTGTTATTGTTATTCAGATTAATCCTCTCTCATAGTCACCTAAGGATAAACAACCTTCTAGTTCCTCTACATTTATAGCACGCACATGTACCTCTTTTGTTTGTTTGACTCAATCTTCTTCTATTAGTCCTTAGATTCTTAACTTAGGAGCCACATATCACATTATTTGTAACAAATCTTTGTTTATCCTCTTTGGATACTTTACCTTATGTTAGAATGGTTGATGGATCTATAGCTTTAGCTCATGCTATCGGGACTATTAACCTTTTTTCTTTTTTTATCCATTCATAACGTTCTTTATGTCCCTAAATCCCCTTTTAACTTATTATCCATTAGTCGTCTAACTCGTTCCGTTGATTGTGTTATTTATTTTACCAAAGATTCCTTTTGTTTACAGGACTATAGTTTGAGAGAGGTGATTGACACCATATATGAGTCTAATGGTCTTTATCATCTACGCCCTTCCACACATGTTGGCATAGTTATGGAGTCCCTATCTCTTCTTCATGCTTAGTTAGGCCATCCCAATCTTATCAAATTGCAATAACTTGTTCCTAACTTATCCAAGTTTTCAAGTTTGGTGTGAGTCATGTCAATTAGGAAAGAATAATCGTAGTTCCTTTCCTCGTAGGGTCTCACAACGTGTTTCATCTACTTTGGGGACTGAGTCATGTTAAGTCTAATTTAGGTTTTCAATATTTTGTTACTTTATTGATGATTATTCCAAATGTACTTGGTTGTTTTTTATGAAATTTTGAATTATTCTATATATTTCATTCTTTTTTTAATGAAATTAAAACTTAGTTTGATGTTTCTATTCAAACTTTGTGAAGTGATAATGATCGTGAATATCTTTCCCATTTTTTTAAACAATTCATGCCTTCTCATGGTATTCTCCATCAAATTACATGTGATTATACACCTCAACAAAATGGGATGACAAAGTGTAAAAATAAACATCTTATTGAAAAAACTCTCACTCTTTTTATTAATGGTAACTTTCCTTAATATTTTTGGTGTGGTGTCATTCTTGCTGCATGCTACATCATTAATCATATACACTCTTCAGTTTTAGATAATAAAATACCTCATTCTATTTTATTTCTTCATGAACCTCTTCATCCCTTACCTCTAAATTTGTTTAGGTCTACATGTTTCGTTCATAATTTTAGTCTTGGTCTTGATAAGTTATCTCCTTGATCCCACAAAGGTGTTTTTTTAAGATTTACTAGATCACAAAAGGGATGCAAGTCTTTTTCTCCTTCTCTTACCGCTATTTTGTTTCTGCAGATGTCACCTTCCATGAGTCTTCTTTTCTATTTTAAAGGTGATTCTGATATTTTTCCATCTAATGTAGTAGATATTCCTAATATAGTTAATATTCCTCTTATTTGTGCTCCTCCACTTGTACTTAGTCTTGAAGTTTATAGTCGCAAACATCGTTCTCAACAACCACCAAGTGACTCAATTGAAGTGCCAACTACTTTGTGTCCTCTAGCTTCGATAACTAGGTTTGACCTTCTAATTGCTCTCTTAGAAGGTATACATTCTACACATAATCCATCTCCATATTATATTGCTTCAAGTTATCATAAATCATCTTCACTTTTTTTTACCTACCTTTCATTTTTTTCTTTTGTGAGCATTCCTAAATTTGTTAGTGATGCCTTAGCCCATCTTGGTTGGCATTAGGCCACGTTAGATAAACTAAGTGCTCTTTTATAGTGGAATTTGAGAGCTTGTCCAATTACCATATAGGAAATTTTTTATTGGTAGTAGTTGGATTTTTACTATCAAAGTTGGTTTATATGGTACTATATTTCACCTCAAAGCCCGTTATGGCCAAAGGTTACACACAAATTTTGGGTTGGATTATGGTGATACTTTTCTCCAATCGCAAATATGGCTTCTATGCTTGTAATTATAGCCATGATGACTCTTCAACAATGGCCTCTTTATCAACTAGATGTCAAAAATGTGTTTCTCAATTGAGATTTGTAGGAAGATATTTATAAAAAGAAACCTCGAGGATTTGTTGCACAAGGGAGTCTTCTGGGTCGGTATGTCGTTTTCGCAAATCTTTATATAGTCTAAAATAGTCTCTTGGAAAGTTTAGCAACATTGTTCAACAATGTAGTATGACTCGATGTGAGGCAGATCATTAAATCTTTTATTGTCATTCGAGTGCTAGATGTGTCTACTTGATAGTATATGTTGATGACATTGTTCTTATAAGCAATGGCAACCATGACACCTCCCAAAAGAAACATCTTTGTCACTATTTTCAGACCAAAGATTTATAAGAAGTAAATGTAGTATTTAGCCAATAAGGGGGGTTGAATTGGCCCTTTTAAAAAATTGGTTTAATTATGCCTTTGGTCCCCATTTTGGAGTCAAAATCTCAAAATGGTACCCATATTTTTAAAAGTCTCAAAATGGTCCCCTTTTTTGTTGAAATGTTTCACGTTTTCCCTTGCCGTTAAGTCAAGGTTGACGCCGTTAGAGGGAGTGCCACGTGTCAGTTCCTCGATTTTTTGAATTTTTTTATTAATTTTTTTTTGAATTTTTTTAAAAAAATCAAAAAAATTGCCACATGTCAAGTTGTCATCGTGCCACGTGGCAGTGATAGTGACACGTGGCGTAATACTGACACGTGTCATTTTGTTAGTCTCAATTTGGTCCCTTTATTTTAATTTGTCTCAATTTAGTCCCAATTTTTGTAAAAATTAGCAATTTTGTCCCCCTTCAAATTGAAACAAAATTTAATT
>Ga0214543_1010770_pt1 | contig 13282 bp, 12 predicted proteins | sample CNSS2metaG_FD_160094 | JGI IMG/M metagenome (GOLD analysis project Ga0214543, IMG submission 160094) | Root nodule microbial communities from cowpea collected in UCLA plant growth center, Los Angeles, California, USA - CNSS2 | ecosystem: Host-associated > Plants > Roots > Nodule | place: USA...
ACCCTTAGGGGGGCCTAATTTCGTTTCCTTTCTCTCTCTATTCTTCTTCTATTTCTATTTTGTATTTCATGGAGTTCTAAACTTCTTGGGTTGATTCCATTGTAATTTCTTAATTGGATTCTGAGGTTAGATCAATTAATTTGTTTGTTCTTTTGATTCTTGTTGAGATTTATTTTCATCTATGTCTTTTGATTCTTAATTTTGTAAAAGTAATGATTTCTACATTGTAGCAAGTTAGCACGGTGTTAAATCTACATAACATAACAATCGTATAAGTCCAAGGGTTTTTAAATTTTAATTGAGAAGTTACTTTGATTAATTTTAGAAACTTTCATATGATTGAAGGAGTTTTTGCTAATAATTGAGAAGTTACTTTGATTAAAGGTGAAAACTTAGATTAGAATTAATCAAGAAGTTACTTTTCTTAATTAGCTTTTTAGTAGATATAAGAGGTAAAAGAATGGAGATGATTAAGATTAGTAATATTTAATTGAAAAGTTACTTTGGTTAAATTTTCTAAGATTAATCTACAAAGTTCTTGGTTTTGATTGAGAAGTTACTTTGGTTAAAAGTAAGGACGGCAACAAATTAATTGAGAGGTTACATTGATTAATTTGAAGTCTTAAACAAGAAATCAATAACGATAATCTTTAGGAAACCAATGATGAATCCTATTTTGAAAAAGCAGTGGAATTGACCTATTTTTATTTACTATTGTTTCTATCCTATTTTATCTTTTTATATTTATCTTTCATTTTTTTTTATTTGACTAACACTTTTTCATAGATATTATAATAACTAACTTGTTAAAAATCAATTTCGTGTTCGTTGGGAGACGACTAAAGGTTAACTTAACCTATACTAATTTTTTGGCTACCTTGTTAGCAATACTGAAGTTGTTATAGATAAGTAGTATTAATTTGATCGCTTGACGACAGCGTTATCAGATAGGATGAATTCAAGTGAATTAGAGTGTGAAGCTTGTCTTGTTCACTTTACGGGGATTAAAGGGTCAAAGTGACTGGATTTAGAGTAAAGTTTCTTGAAGTTTTTGAGTGATTTGATGCATGTAATAGATGAAAAATTATATTTAAATCATAAAAAAACAAGATTACCAAATTATACTTTATTTTAAAAATAACTAAAAATTATCATTATATAATTTGATTTATCGTAGAAAAAAATATGAAAATGTATAAATGAAAAGTAACATATTTTAATAAAAAAATATTTAAAAGATAATGTAATAAAAAAATTTATAATTAAAATTTACTTTTTAAACCTTATTTTATAACAATTTTCAAATTTTCGTTATTAATTATTTTTGTAAAAATAATATGAAAAGTCATATTTTTACATCATTTTCATAATTAAGTTGAAAAATAAATTGCGGACATCATTATAATCTTAATATCAACTTCAAACCAACACATAACAGTGATTATTTAAAAATAGAAGAATTTCCCTCTTCCTCCACCTCTCTCTCCCTCATCGTTGATTAGAGGGAGAGTGATAGGATGAATTCAAGTGAATTAGAGTGTGAAGCTTGTCTTGTTCACTTTAATGGGATTAAGGGTGAAAGTGAGTGAATTTAGAGTAAATTTTGTTGAAGTTTGTGAGTGATTTGATGGATGTGATAGATTAGAAATTATATTTAAATCATAAAAAAACAAGACTACCAAATTGTACTTTATTTTAAAAATACTTAAAAATTATCATTATATAAGTTAGATTTATCGTAGAAAAAATACGAAAATGCATAAATGAAAGTAACATATTTTAATAAAAAATATTTAAAAAAAATGTAATAAAAAATTTTATAATTAAAAATTACTTTTTAAACCTTATTTTATAACAATTTGGAATTTTTTTTATTTTGACATCCTTTTCATAATTATGCTGAAAAATAAATTGCGGACAGAATTATAATCTTGATATTACCTTCAAACTATTGCATAACAGAGATGATTGAAAAATAGACGAATTTCCCTCGTCCTTCCCTCTCTCTCCCACATCATTGATTGGAGGGAGAGGGATAGGATGAATTCAAGTGGATTTAGAGTAAAGTGAGTGGATTTAGAGTAAAGTTTGTGAGTGATTTGATGGATGTGATAGATTAAAAATTATATTTAATTCATGAAAAAACAAGATTACCAAATTGTCCTTTATTTTAAATATGATTAAAACTTATCTTGATATAAGTTCGATTTGTTGTAGAGAAAATAATAATATGAATAAATGAAAATAACATATTTTACTAAAAAAATATTTAAAAAATAATATAATAAAAAATTTTATAATTAATATTTAATCTCTAAGCCTTATTTTATAACAATTTTCATATTTTGTTTTATTTTGAAATTTTTCATAATTATGCTAAAAAATAAATTACAGACATAATTGTGATCTTGATATCACCCTCAAACCATTGCATAACAGAGATGATTGAAAAATAGAAGAATTTTCATCTTCCTTCTCCTCTCTCTCCATCAAGGTTGATTGGCGGGAGAGGGAGATGATGAATTCAAGTGAATTAGGGTGTGAAGTTTGTGCTGTTCAATTTAAGTGGATTAAAGGTGAAAGTGAGTTGATTTAGAGTAAAGTTTTTTAAAGTTTGTGAGTGATTTGATAGATGTGATGGATTAAAAGTTATATTTAAATCAAGGAAAAACAAGATTACCAAATTATCCTTTATTTTTAAAATAGTTAAAAATTATCATTATATAAGTTTCATTTATCGTAGAAAAAATATTAAAATGTATAAATGAAAGTGACATATTTTAATAAAAAAATATTTATAAAATAATGTAGTAAAAAATTTTATAATTGAAAATTACTTTTTAAACCTTATTTTACAACAATTTTCAAATTTGCGTTATTATCTATTTTTGTAAAAATAATTTCAAAAGCCATATTTTTAAATCATTTTCATAATGAAGCTGAAAAAATAATTGGGGACATAATTGTAATCTTGATATCACCCTCAAAGCATTACATAACAGAGATGATTGAAAAATAGAGGAATTTCTTCCTTCCTTCCCTTCTCTCTCCCTAAAGCTTGATTAGAGAGAGAGAGAGAGGGAGAGGATGACATCAAGTGGATTATAGTGTGTAATTTGTGTTGTTCACTTTAAGTGGATTAAAGGTGAAAGTGGGTGGATTTGGAGTAACGTTCGTTAAAGTTTGTGAGTGATTTGATGGATGTGATAGATTAAAAATTATATTTAAATCAAGGAAAAACAAGATTACCAAATTGTTCTTATATTAAAAGTAATTAAAAATTACAATTATATAAGTTTGATTTATCGTAGAAAAAATATTAAAATGTATAAATGAAAATAACATATTTTAATAAAAAAATAATTATAAAATCATGTAATAAAAAATTGGGTTAAAAATGTGTTTGGTCTCTTAACTTTCAGTGAATTTTAGAATTAGTCCATTCCAAAATTTTGGACCAATTTAGTTCTCCATCTTTCGAAATACATGAATTTAGTGCTTTTAATCAAATTTTGTTACGTTTATTTAACATTTCAAACGCGTTTGATAATAGTATTTGACTTAACATTAAAGCAAAAATGTGTCAAACAGTATAAACAACTCAAATACAATGCTGAAATGTGTACGAAACATTAAATAAACCTGACAAAATTTGATTAAAAAGACTAAATCCACGTATTTCAAAAGATGAAGGACTAAATTGGTCCAAAGTTTTGAAATGGATTAATTCCAAAATTGACTGAAAGTTAAGGCACCAAAAACATATTTAACACTAAAAAATTTTATAATTGATTTTTGTAAAAATAATTTTGAAAGCCATATTTTTAAATCATTTTCATGATTAAGCTAAAAATAAAATGCGAACATAATTATAATCTTGATATCACCCTCCCATTGCATAATAGAGATGATTGCAAAATAGAGCAATTTCCATCTTCCTTCACCTCTCTCTACGTCAAGGTTAATTAGAGGGAGAGGGAGATGATGAATTCAAGTGGATTAGAGTGTGAAGTTTGTGTTGTTCACTTTAAGTGGATTAAAGGTGAAAGTGGGTGGATTTAGAATAAGTTTGTTAAAGTTTGGTAATGATTTGATGGATGTGATAGATTAAAAATTATATTTAAATTAAGGAAAAACAAGATTATCAAATTGTCCTTTATTTGAAAAATAACGAAAAATTATCATTATATAAGTTTGATTTGTCGTAGAAAATATATTAAAATGTACAAATGAAAATAAAAAATTTTAATCAAAAAATATTTATAAAATAATGTAATAAAAATTTTATAATTAATAATTACTTTTTGAACCCTATTTTATAAAAGTTTTCAAATTTTCGTTATTAATTATTTTTGTAAAAATAATTTAAAAAGCCATATTTTTACATTATTTTCATAATTAAGATGGAAAGTAACTTGCGGACATAATTTTAATCTTGATCTCAACCACAAACCATGGAATAACAGAAATGATTGAAAAATAGAGGAATTTCTCTCTTCCTTCCCCACTCTCGCTCAAGGTTGATTGGAGGGAGAGGGAGAGGATGACATCAAGTGGATTATAGTGTGAAGTTTGTGTTGTTCACTTTAAGTGGATTAAAGGTGAAAGTGGGTCGATTTAGAATAAGTTTGTTAAAGCCTATGAGTGATTTGATGGATTTGATAGATTAAAAATTATATTTAAATCAAGGAAAAACAAGATTACCATAATTGTCCTTATTTAAAAAATAATTAAACATTAGCATTATATAAGTTTGATTTTTCGTAGAAAAAATATTAAAATGTATAAATGAAAATAACTTATATTAATAAAAAATATTTATAAAATAATGTTATAAAAAAATTTATAATTAATAATTACTTTCTGAACTTTTTTTTATAACAATTTTTAAATTTTCGTTACTAATTAGTTTTGTAAAAATAATTTTAAAAGTCATATTTTTACATCATTTTCATAATTAAGCTGAAAAATAAATTGCGAACATAATTGTAATCTTGATATCACCCTACCCTCAAACCATGGCATAACAATGATGATTTAAAAATAGAGGAATCTCCATCTTCCTTCCCCTTTCTTTCCATCAAGGTTGATTACAGGGAGAGAGGGATGACGAATTGAAATGGATCAAAGTGTGAAGTTTGTGATGTTCACTTAAAGTGGATTCAAGGTATAAGAGGGTGGATTTAAAGTACACTTTGTTGAAGTTTGTGAGTGATTTGATGGATGTGATAGATTAAAAATTATATTTAAATCAAGGAAAAACAATATTACCAAATTGTAATTTATTTTAAAACAAATAAAAATTATCATTATATAAGTTTGATTTTCGTAGAAAAAAATATTAAAATGTATAAATGGAAATAAAATATTTTATTAAAAATATATTTAGAAAATAATATAATCAAAAATTTTATAATTAATAATTACTTCTTAAACCTTATTTTAGAAATATTTTGAAATTTTCGTCATTATTTATTGAAATTTTATAGATAGTAGAATTTTCCTCTTCCTTCCCCTCTTTCTCCCTCAAGGTTGATTGGAAGGAGAGGGAGCTGATCAATTCAAGTGGATTAGAGTTTGAAATTTGTGTTGTTCACTTTAAGTAGATTAAACCTGTAAGAGGGTGAATTTAGAGTAAAGTTTGTAAGTGATTTGATGGATGTGATAGATTAAAAATTATATTTAAATCAAGGAAAAAAAAGATTACCAAATTGTCCGTTATTTTAAAAATGATTAAAAATTATCATTGTATATGTTTGATTTGTTGTAGAAAAAAATATTAATCTGTATGAATGAAAATAAAATATTTTATTAAAAACGTATTTATAAAATAATGCAATAAAAAATTTCATTATTAATAATTACTTTTTAAACTTTATTTTAGAACAATTTTCAAATTTTTGTTATTAATTATTTTTGTAAAAATAATTTGAAAAGTCATATTTTTACATCATTTTCATAATTAAGCTGAAAAATAAATTGCGGACATAATTGTAATCTTGATATCACCCTCAAACCAAAACATAACAGAGATGATTGAAAAATAGAGGAATTTCCCTCTTGATTCCCCTCTCTCTCCCTCAAGGTTGATTGGAGGGAGAGGATGACATCAAGTGAACTATCGTGTGAAGTTTGTGTGGTTCACTTTAAGTGGATTAAAGGTGAAAGTGGAAGGATTTAAAGTAAAGTTTGATGGATGTGATAGATTAAAAATTATATTTAAATGAGGGAAAAACAAGATTACCAAATTGTACTTTATTTAAAAAAAACAAAAATTATCATTATATAAGTTTGATTTTCGTAGAAAAAAATATTAAATTTATAAATGGAAATAAAATATTTTATTAAAAAATATTTAGAAAATAATGTAATAAAAAATTTTATAATTAATAATTACTTTTTAAATTAAAGGTTATTAATTATTTTTGTAGAAATAATTTCAAAGGCCTTTATATTATTTTCATAATTAAGCTGAAAAATAAATTGCGGACATATTTATAATCTTGATATCACCCTTAAACCGTTGCATAACAGAGATGATTGAAAAATAGAGAAATTTCCCTCTTCCTTCCCCTCTCTCCCTCAACGTTGATTGGAGGGAGAGGGAGAGGAGAAATTCAAGTGGATTAGAGTGTGAAGCTTGTGTTGTTCACTTTAAGGGGATTAAAGGTGAAAGTGAGTGGATTTAGAGTAAATTTTGTTCAAGTTTGTGAGTGATTTGATGGATGTGATAAATTAAGAATTATATTTAAATTAAGAAAAAAACAAGATCATCAAATTGTCCTTTATTTTAAAAATTGTACTACACCTAGGCGGCTTAGCCTGACTTTAGCCATGAAATCCGTCTACATAGCTCCCAAAGATACAAATAATCACCATACATATGCCAAGCAAATAAAAGTAACAGCCTAAGCCGCTATAAGAGCAACCGGCTTAAGCCGCTAAAGAAGTAACCAACCTAAGCGAGAACTTAAGGAAACTAAGCGAGAACTTGACAAATTCTTAGCATTACCAGCAAAACCTTTAAAGCCCACGATAATCGAACTAAGTAACCTGGACTAAGGCCCAGGCCCACCTACGACCCACTGCAACACCACCACAGTTCACCATCTTCTTCGTCCGCGTTCCGCACCACTGCAGCCAGATCTGCACCGTGACGCACCACCACCAGAGGAGAAGAGAAGCTGCATCTGCGCGAACCTTGTTCCGCCATCATCTTCCTCCATCAAAGCGCGAGTTCTTCTTCCTCGCGCACAACCATAACAGCGCGCCATCATTCCCGCACCACCGCGTCGCAAACTCCATTTCCGTAGCCACCGCCGCAGATCGAACGAGATGAACGTTTCCACCTTGCACCACCACGAACCTGCAAGGTTGTGATGACAGGCGTTGGGTTGGGTTCTGTTTCAGTTTTATTGGATTCTGTGAGAATTGAGGAAATTGGATGATGGAGTTCTTGGACATGAACTACAGAGGCTGGGAGTATTTTAGGAGGAGTGATATTAGTTAATATAGGTCTTGCTTATATTATGTCACAGTAGGAAATTTGGACCTGAATAAGTGGGTGCAAGGGGTTTAGAGACTTGAACAATTGTTGTGAATGGGAATGTAAATACAAGGTACCATTAGAAAGGGGATTGAGTCAAGAATGGCTGAAATGGCTAGAAGTAAGTACAGGAAGCAACATAGGGAAGTGCATGGTGATATGGTAGTGCTGAATAAGGTTGAATTTGAGAAAAACCAAGTTGTGTCCTTATGTGGTTAAGTATGAATGAAAAGTAGGGAGCTGGATGGCAAGTTAACCACTGGAAAAGGCAAAACCATAAACTGGAGAAGCAGCTTAATTCGTGATGCTTAGATTGTATGTCAACTTATGTAGATTGGTACCGAACCAGTACAACGATAGTACTGATATGGCGCCCGGCGGGGACTGGTAGACCGCCAGGCGAGAGCCACAGTGTTAGCGAGGTCTGGTGTGATTCCGCCTGGCGGTGAATGGGGTTATGCCTGGCGATTGCAGTGAAATTAGTGAAGTTTGAACATGGATGCGCTTGGCAGTGTGAACTAATCCGCCAGGCGGTGTCTTCAACTGTTGATAGTTTTGAGGCGCTTGGCGCCTAGCGGTACGTGTCCCCCGCCAGGCGATTTGGAAGCTGTAGCGCCTAGCGGTACGTGTCCCCCGCTAGGCGGTTTGACTGTTGTAAGTCCTAGTTGTTGGACTTTATAGGCGTGATCTACAAGGATTTTGGGATGCTTCAAAGGTAAGATTGCTGAGTTCCTTGAGTTGAGCTCAGAATGGCATCCCTCGAGTTGAGTTGGGATGGCAGATGAACGCGAGGAACCCTTGAGTTGAGCTCGGGTTAGCGAGTGTTGCCGGTGTGAGTGTGCTGTGGCCAATACGGATGGGTCCAGATAGATTACCTTCCTCAGTAAATAGCTGACGAGATTGGTAGTGTTGGGACGTTACGGACTATGTTTGTATTTGGGAACTCCACTTGGCGTTACGGTGTATGATCCGTGGCAATGGTTCTCGCACGTGCTTTGTTGGTTGTGACCGATACCTTTGGAGCAAATTACCTTGGGGTAATCACTAGAAGAAGTAGAACACAAATGATCTGGTTGTGGCCAAATGATAGAGAATAGAGAAAGAGACTGTGTTTTGGGTCCTTTGTAGAAAATATAGATATATGGTTGTTTATATGTATATTTCTATGAGGTATGTTGATTTCATAAGCTCACCCTATCTTCTTCTGTTTGGCGATGACCGTGTACGCGGTACACGTGAGCAGAGGATGTTGATGCAGGTGGTGCTGGTGATGCTTAGACGTGGAGCGAGGGATAGCATGGGATTTATTACTATGTTTTATTGATTTTAGTTTTGGAAATGATATGTAAACTTTTGAGAGATATTTGAATATTCTTTCGCTTTATAAACTATGGAGCAGTGTTTTATTATACGATAATAAAAGTTTTAAATTTCCCGCGCTTTTAGGAAATGAGGTTTATTCATAAATGCGATGTATTTATGTTTTTGTTATTCATTTTAATTACTTTAATTATTTAAATCCGTAATATCCAAACGGGATGTTACAGTTTCGCTAGAGGAGGCTCTACCTCTTCTGCCAGAAAGAGACCCCTCCGCCATATCCAATCAATCAACCACATTACCCATTCCCATCACAGACGCTGCATGCCTCCCATAACCTTCACGGACGACGACTTCCATGGCCTCGACCACCAACAAGTCGACCCTATGGTCATCACTATTGAAATAGAAAATTACGTAGTCAAAAAAGTCCTCGTCGACCAAGGCAGTTCCGTCGACATCCTTTACTGGGCAACGTATCAGAAACTTCAACTCCTAGACACCGCCATGGTCCCATACAATGAACCAATTTATGGCTTTTTTGGGGAAAAAGTTTCCACCCGTGGCTACATTGACCTCCATACCGTCTTTCGTGACGGAGCCCAAACCAAGACCATTCCTATCCGCTTCCTCATCGTCGACGCACCTACATCTTATAATGTCCTCCTCAGCCACCCCTCGCTCAACACCCTTGGCGTTGTCGTCTCCACCCCTCATCTGGCCATGAAGTTTCCCTCCCCATTTGGCGACATCCTCACCATTCATTGCGATCAACACCTTGCACTCAAATGCTACATGGCCAGCCTACGCCCACAACTCCCCATCCAACAAACCAATTACATCGAGCAGCTACCCGGCTCTGGGATCGATCTGTCGGGTGACGATCTAGACCCCAGAGTGGGCTGGGATGTTCGTCTTGAACCTGTTGAAGAGACCACCCCCTAGAGCTCCCAAATGGCCACTTCATCAAACTTGGCACCGGTCTAGAATCTGAAGAGCGTGACATCATCACACCCATCCTAGTCGGCAACACGGACCTCTTTGCTTAGTCAGCTGCCGACTTGCCTGGAGGTGACCCTCAAGTAGCATCTCACAAGTTATCTATCTACAAACTCGGCGAGGAGCAATGCCTAGCGGCCAAGGCTGAGGCTGATAAATTACTGAGCGCAGGGTTCATCGAAGAAGCTCACTATACCACTTGGCTCTCTAACGTGGTCCTGGTTAAGAAAGCCAACGGCAAGTGGCGAATGTGTGTTGATTACACGAATCTTAATAAAGCCTATCCCAGAGATGCCTATCCCTTACCCAATATTGACCGACTTGTTGACGGCGTGGCCGGTAACAAGGTCCTCAACTTTCTTGATGCATACTCCGGTTACAATCAAATCCCCATGGCCACATCCGACATGAACAAAACCGCTTTCATCATAGGCGACAGTATCAACAGTCTTCTCCGCATTACGACAATACAACCTTCACCTCAACCCCGACAAGTGCATATTCAGTGTCGACCGCGGTAAATTCCTTGGATTCATGCTAACCCTGAAACATGCAATGCGATCATTGAAATGTGAAGCCCCACCAGCGTCAAAGAGGTACAACGCCTCATAGGCCGCCTCACAGCCATTTCCCGCTTCCTTCCCAAACTAGCCGAACAAATCCAACCCATCATACAGTTGCTCAAAAAATCCGCCAAGTTCACGTGGAATGATGATTGTGAACAAATATTCCAAAAGCTTAAAACCACCCTCACCTCACAAGTTATCCTTCATAAACCGGATACTCATAAACCCTTATTGGTCTATATAACCGCAACCGATCACACCGCTAGCGCCGCGCTGGTCCAAGATGTCGGCGGCAACCAACATCCTGTTTACTTCGTTAGTAGAACCCTACAAGACCCCGAAACCAGATACCAGATGGTGGAAAAATTGGCCCTATCCCTGGTACATGCAACCCGCCGCCTACGCCCACACTTCCAAAATTATAACATAATGATCAAAACCGACTATCCAATTTAGAAAATATTGCAGAAACCAGACCTTGCAGGGCGGATGTCATCTTGGGTCGTTGAGTTATCCGAATTCAACATCCGCTATGAACCTTATGGCTCCATCAAAGCTCAATGCCTTCTAGACTTTGTCAACGATCTCCAACTCCTGAAGCGGACCAATGGACACTTAATGTTGATGGTTCATCCAACCCGAAGGGAACAGGTGCTGGCATCGTACTAGAAGGCCTCAACGACATCCTCATCAAAAAATCCCTACACTTTGCCTTCAAGACCTCTAACAACCAAGCCGAATACGAAGCCATCCTCGTTGGCTTATCCTTGGCCCGCGAGGTTGGTATCAAATCACTAACATGCAAAACCGACTCCAGGCTCACTGTAAGCCATCTAAATGACGAGTTCCAAATCAAAGACTCTGCCCTCCTACAATATTACCATCTAGTCCGAAAAGTCGTCCAGTTCGCCTTCGAACAAGTCTGCATACAACACATTCCCAGATCCGAAAACGTCAGAGCCGACATATTATCCAAACTAGTCTGCTCCAAGTTAAAAAGCCGACACCGATCCCTATTACAGCAAACACTACCCGCCCCTTCCATCACAAGTACTTGCCATAACCTAACCCAAGACCAAGCCGACAATTGGACAACCCCTTACATCCAGTACCTCAAAACCGGTAACCCTCCACCTAACGCCGATAGAGTTTGGATAACTAAAGTCGCTAGGTATACGATGATAGGCGACGACCTTTACAAATGCGGATACGGCCAGCCACTTCTCAAATGCGTTACAGCAGAACAAGCTCAGTACATAATTAAAGAATTACATTAGGGCATATGCGGCTACCATTCCGTCGCGCACACCATGACTACCCGAATCCTTCTCGCCGGTTACTTCTGGCTAACCATGGAGGCCGACTGCCAAGACTTCGTCAGGAAATGCATACCGTGCCAAAAACATGGCAACCTCATTCACCAGAAACAAGAACATCTTCATTCTATACTATCCCCTTGGCCCTTTGCAAACTCGGGAATGGACATCCTCGGCCCCTTCTCCCCCGGCAAAGGCCAAGTAAAAATCCTGATAGTAGCCGTCGACTACTTCACCAAGTGGATAGAAGCCAAACCGCTTGCCACCATTACAGCCCAACAAGTACAACAATTCGTTTGGAAGGATATCATATGCTGATATGGCGTCCCACATACCATCATCACCGACAATGGCCGACAGTTTATATATAAAGAACTTGTTAAGTTCTACACCGATTTGGGCATCAAACACGTAACCAGCTCTGTTGAACACCCATAGACCAACGGACAGGCCGAGACGGCAAACAAGGTTATACTATTGGAGCTACGCAAGCGGTTAAACAACGCCAAAGGCCGATGGCCAGAAGAACTAGTAGAAGTGTTGTGGGCCTACAGGTGTACCCCTCAATCAAACAGCCGCCAGGAAATTTAACGCCAACCTATGCCTAAGATCGTTCGCAAAAGGAGACTTAGTTTGGAGAATGGCCAACAGTGCAAGAAAGAAGAATGGCAAGTTCTCCGCAAATTGGGACGGCCCATACCGAATACGTGAAGACGCTAGGGGAGGAGCATATCGACTAAAGTAGTTGTCTGGGGAAGAAATACGCAATACATGGAATGTATCCCATCTAAAGTTTTACTTTAGTTAAGGACAAGTTTTGTACCAAACACTTATAACCTTGGGTTTACTCTTTTTCCTCACCTGGTCTTTTTTCCCTAAGCAGGGTTTTGGCCGGGGAGGTTTTAACGAGGCAGCCCAGATTTCATGAATAAACAAAGGGTTCCCAACTTCACGACTATTCTTCACTTCACTTCTCGCATTCATTTAAGTTCCCACCCTTACCACAAGTAAGCGACCTGGGTCGAGCACCCATAATTTTATGTTAATTCGTTTAAGTTCCCCACCATTAGCACAAGTAGGCGGCCTGGGTCGAATGCCCTTAACTTGATGTTAATTCGTTTAAGTTCCCCACCCTTACCACAAGTAGGTGGCCTGGGTCGAACACCCTTAACTTGATGTTAATTCGTTTAAGTTCCCCACCTTTACCACAAGTAAGCCGCCTGGGTCGAACACCCTTAATTTTATGTTAATTCGTTTAAATTCCCCACCCTTACCACAAGTAGGCAACCTTGGTCGAACACCTTTAACTTGATGTTAATTCGTTTAAGTTCCCCACCCTTACCACAAGTAGGCGACCTGGGTCGAACACCCGTAACTTGATGATAACTCGTTTAAGTTCCCCACCCTTACCACAAGTAAGCGGCCTGGGTCGAACACCCTTAATTTTATGTTAATTCGTTTAAGTTCCCTACCCTTACCACAAGTAAGCGGCCTAGGTCGAACACCCTTAATTTTATGTTAATTCGTTTAAACTC
>Ga0214543_1010773_pt1 | contig 13276 bp, 13 predicted proteins | sample CNSS2metaG_FD_160094 | JGI IMG/M metagenome (GOLD analysis project Ga0214543, IMG submission 160094) | Root nodule microbial communities from cowpea collected in UCLA plant growth center, Los Angeles, California, USA - CNSS2 | ecosystem: Host-associated > Plants > Roots > Nodule | place: USA...
TTGTCAAATAGTCTATATCTCTCCAAATATTTTTAAATATTTATCTTTATCTTTATTTTAAAATATATTTGAGAGATTTTAGCAACAGAAAAGCCCAATCCAAGTCCAAGGAATTTAGGAACCCTTAAGGGGGCCTAATTTCTTTCTCTATCCTTTCTTCTTCTATTATTATTTTATTTTGTGTTTCATGGAGTGATAAACTTCTTGGGTTGATTCTATTGTAATTTCATTATGGATTCTAAGGTTAGAATGAAATAATTTCTTTGTTCTTTTTATTATTGTTGAGGTTTTCATTCATCTATGTCTTTTATCTTTGAATCATGTAAAAAGTAATGATTTTAAATGTATATGCATGTTAATCATATGAGTTCAAGGGTTTTTAAATTTAATTGAGACTTTACTTTGATTTTATTTGGAAACTTTCATGTGATTCAATGAGTTTTTACCAATAATTGAGACTTTACTTTGATTAAAGGTATTTATTCTAACTAAAATTAATTGGGACTTTACTTTGATTAATTAAGCTCTTTATTTGGTGAGGAGATAAAAGAATAGACATGATTAGACATAGTAAAATTTCATTGAGACTGTACTTTGATTGAATTTACTGTTGGTAATCTAAAAGTTCTCACTTTTAATTGAAACTTTACTTTGGTTAAAAGTGAGAACTCCAACAAATTAATTGAGACTTTACATTGATTAATTTCAAAATTTACAACAATAATTAATTGAGCAATAATCTTTAGATAACCGATGATGAATCTATTTTGAAAAAGCAATGGAATCAATCTATTTTCTTTACTACTGTTTTTATCTCTTGTTGTCTTTTCTATTTCTTTCTTGTTTATCTCAATCCTCCCATATTTTTATTATTTTATTTGACTAACCGTTTTCTATAGATTTTATAAGAACTAACTTGTTAAAAATCAATTTCGTGTTTGTTGGGAGACGACTTTGGGTTACTTTACCCTTTCTATTTTGTTGACTACTTTCTTAACAATACTGAAGTTGTTATAGATAGGTAGTATTAATTTGATCGCGTCAAAGACAACATTATCAAGGATGCTTGGCTAAATTGTTTTTGGTGACTTTTGGGTTGCCATAATTTCAGTTATAATCAGCCATTAAGTTGTAATATCATTAATAGTTTTAAGTGGGATGTAATTTCAACATATGTGTCTTTTCTAATTCCAGTGGTTAAAGTTTCTATATGAGTTGAACCATTTTCATCAATGAAATAGCTTATATTTTATTCAGAAAATATTACAATTTTTTCTTTTCTATCTTAATGAGAGTGATGTTCCTAAGTTCTTGAGTGATTCAAGAATCCCTGACTTTTATCAAAGGTCTTTTTCCCTTTGTGTGTTTAAACTCTTAGGCTTATGTTCTATTCTTGGAAGTGTGACGTCTATAAATTTCCACTACACCTTCTTTTCTATTTCCATTTTCTCATTTTAAATAATTTCTCAAATTTCTTGCTTATTAGCATTCCAACCTAGGTAGATCCATAAAACAAATTCACTCCTCTGGATTCACATCGTTTGGTATTCAGAGTCAGGCTCACTAGATTTGGAATAGCAATGGAAGTTTATTATACAAGGTTTTTAATCGAAGGCAACCCATGTTTAGTTGCATTCGGTTACAGAAGCGACAACAATGTTGTGAGCCAAAGATTGGTGGAGAAACTCAAGTTACCAACAAGCTTTCATCCAAATCGAGCATGGATCAAATTCAGTACAGGGCAATGTGTGAAAGAAATATTATGTGATATTGCTCCCATGGACTCTTCCCATCGTCTTTTGGGATGGGCATGGCTTCGTTTTAAAAGGCTCGATCTTGATGAACGTTCCCTTTATTTGAGGCATGAGGGACATAAAATGAAGTTGAAATTTATGACACCAAGACAAGTCAGTAAGAATCAACATAGGCTGAAGGAGAAAATAGAAAAAGAAATAATAGAAACTGCAGAAGCAAGTGAAAATAAAGGAAAAGAAAAGGAAGTAGAGAAAAAGCTGATCGAAAATTTATTTGTCAATGATTTCTCTTCAACAGTTTGTGATGTAATTTTACATGAACAAAAGGATAAGTAAGTGAACGAAACACACCATCTTCCATCTTTGAAAAGGAAGCTTGTTCATGCATTTGGTCCGCTGATGAGAAGGAAATTCGTCAAACACAACGCATGGAATTATTTATTTTTACATATCAAGGTGGGGTAGTGTTGGTAAGAAAGGTGCTCCACGGATTTTAACCATTGGAAAGGAATAAATATGAATATATTAAAGATGAATTTGATTCTAGAGGAAGAGAATTTGTTTCAAGTTGTTGAAAAGTAAAGTTTTTCACATCATAAGAAACTTATATTAAAACTAGTAGAAAAATAAAGCCTTAAGATTCGGGACAAATGTTCTCGAAGAATGAGGGTATGATATGAATCGCATCATAGCTCAAATGGAGAAGCACTAATGCACGACTTTGCTGCAGTTATTTATATTTTTTAAAGTAATTAGTTTGTTTAAATATGGTCCAATTCATTGTAAAATTGGCTTACCCAATTACGTTTTGGTTTAATCAATTAATGGGCTCTGGTTTAGTTTTATTTCAAGTTATAATGATAACCCAATTGCAACTTTGTCATCAGCCTTTGGGAGACCAAGAGGATGCTTGGCTGAAGTGTTTTTGGTGACTTTTGGGTTCCCATAATTTCAGTTACAATCAGCCATTAAGTAGTACGATCATTAATAGCTTTAAGTGGGATGTAATTTAAACATATGTGTCTTTTCTAGTTCCAGTGGTGAAAGCTTCTATATGAGCTGAACCATTTTAATCAATGAAACAGGTTGAGTTTCATTCAGAAAATATTAGAGTTTTATCTCTTCTATTTGTGTGAGAGTGATTCTCCTAAGTTCTTAAGTGATTCAAGAATCCCTGAGTTTTATCAAAGGTCTTTTTTCCCTTTGTGTGTTTAAATTCTTAGGCTTGTCTTCCATTCTTGGAAGTGTGACATCAATCAATTTCAACTACATCTTCTTATCTATTTGCATTTTCTCGTTTTAAATAATTTCTCACATATCTTGCTTATTAGAATTCAATCCTAGATAGATCCATAAAAGGAATCCACCCCTCTGGATTCACATCACTTTGTATTCAGAGCCAAGCTCACGAGATTTGGAATAGCAATGGAAGTTTATTATACAAGGTGTTTAATCGAAGGTAACCCATGTTTATTTGCATTCGATTACGGAAGCGACAACAATTTTGTGAGCCAAAGAATGGTGGAGAAACTAAAGTTACCAACAAGCTTTCATCCGAATTAAGCATGGATCAGTTTCAATACAGGCAATGTGTGAAAGAAGTATTATGTAATATTGCTCCCATGGACTCTATCCATCTTCTTTTAGGATGGGCATGGCTTCATTTTAAAATACTCAATCTTGATGAACGTTCCCTTTATTTGAGGCATGAGGGACATAAAATGAAGTTAAAATTTATGACACCAAGACATTTGAAGAGAAAGCTTGTTCACAATGCTTTATTATGCATTTGGTCCACTGATGAGTCAAACAAAACGCATGAAATTATTTATTGTTACATATCAAGGTGGGGCAGTGTTGGCAAGAGAGGTGCTCCATGGATTTCAACCAATGGAAAGGAAAAAATATGAATATATTCAAGTTGAATTTGATCCTGGAGGAAGAGAATTAGTTTCAAGTTGTGGAAAAATAAAGTCTTTCAGTGGATCATTAAAGACTTATATTAAAACTAGTAGAAAAATAAACCTTTAAGATTCGAGATGAATCTTCTCGAAGAAGGAGGGAATCATATGTATTTCATCATAGCTCAATGGAGAAGGACTAATGCACCAGTTTGCTGCAGTTATTTTTATTTTTATTTTATAAAGGTATTAGTTTGTTTAAATATGGTCCAATTCATTGTAAAATTGGCTTACCCAATTCCGTTTTGGTTTAATCAATTAATGGGCTCTGGTTTAGTTTTATTTCAAGTTGTAATGATAACCCAATTGCAACTTAGTCATCAGCCTTTGGGAGACCAAGAGGATGCTTGGCTGAAGTGTTTTTGGTGACTTTTGGGTTCCCATAATTTCAGTTACAATCAGCCATTAAGTAGTACGATCATTAATAGCTTTAAGTGGGATGTAATTTAAACATATGTGTCTTTTCTAGTTCCAGTGGTGAAAGCTTCTATATGAGCTGAACCATTTTAATCAATGAAACAGGTTGAGTTTCATTCAGAAAATATTAGAGTTTTATCTCTTCTATTTGAGTGAGAGTGATTCTCCTAAGTTCTTAAGTGATTCAAGAATCCCTGAGTTTTATCAAAGGTCTTTTTTTCCTTTGTGTGTTTAAATTCTTAGGCTTGTCTTCCATTCTTGGAAGTATGACATCAATCAATTTCAACTACATCTTCTTATCTATTTGCATTTTCTCGATTTAAATAATTTCTCACATATCTTGCTTATTAGAATTCCAACCTAGATAGATCCATAAAACGAATCCACCCCTCTGGATTCACATCACTTTGTATTCAGAGCCAAGCTCACGAGATTTGGAATAACAATGGAAGTTTATTATACAAGGTGTTTAATCGAAGGCAACCCATGTTTATTTGCATCCGATTACGGAAGCGACAACAATGTTGTGAGCCCAAGAATGGTGGAGAAACTAAAGTTACCAACAAGCTTTTATCCGAATTAAGCATGGATCAGTTTCAATACAGGCAATGTGTGAAAGAAGTATTATGTAATATTTCTCCCATGGACTCTTTCCATCTTCTTTTAGGATGGGCATGGCTTCATTTTAAAATACTCAATCCTTATAAACGTTCCCTTTAATTGAGGCATGAGGGACATAAAATGAAGTTGAAATTTATGACACCAAGACATTTGAAGAGGAAGCTTGTTCACAATGCTTTATTATGCATTTGGTCCACTGATGAGTCAAACACAACGCATGGAATTATTTATTGTTACATATCAAGGTGGGGTAGTGTTGGCAAGAGAGGTGCTCCACGGATTGCACCCACTACAAATGAACAAATATGAATATATTCAAGTTGAATTTGATCCTAGAGGATGAGAATTAGTGTCAAGTTGTGGGAAAATAAAGTCTTTCACAGGATCATAATAAACTTAAATTATAACTAGTAGAAAAATAAAGCGTTAAGATTCAGAACGAATCTTCTCAAAGAAGGAGGGTATGATATGAATCGCATCATAACTCATATGGAGAACGACTAATGCACAACTTTGATGCAATTATTGTGATTTTTATTTTATAAAGGTATTAGTTTGTTTAAATATGGTTCAATTCATTGTAAAATTGGTTTACCAAATTATGTTTTGGTTTAATCAATAAATGGACTATAGTTTAGTTTTATTTCAAGTTGTAATGATGACCCAATTGCAACTTAGTCATCAACCTTTGGGAGACCAAGAGGATGCTTGACTAAATTTTTTTTTGTGAGTTTTGGGTTCCCATAATTTCAGTTATAATCAGCAATTAAGTAGTACGATCATAATCGCTTTAAGTGGGATGAAATTCCAACATATGTGTCTTTTCAAATTCCAGTCAAGAAAGCTTCTATATAAGCTGAACCATTTTAATCAATCAAACAGGTTGGGTTTCATTCAGAAAATATTAGAGTTTTATCTCTTCTATATTTGTGAGAGTTATTCTCCTAGGTTCTTAAGTGATTCAAGAATCCCTGAGTTTTATCAAAGGTCTTTTTTCCCTTTGTGTGTTTAAATTCTTAGGCTTGTCTTCCATTCTTGGAAGTGTACCATCAATCAATTTCAACTACATCTTCTTATCTATTTGCATTTTCTCGTTTAAAATAATTTCTCACATATCTTGCTTATTAGAATTCCAACCTAGATAGATTCATGAAACGAATCCACCCCTCTGGATTCACATCACTTTGTATTGAGAGCCAAGCTCACGAGATTTGGAATAGCAATGGAAGTTTATTATACAAGGTGTTTAATCGAAGGCAACCCATGTTTATTTGCATTCGATTATGGAAGCGACAACAATGTTGGTGGAGAAACTAAAGTTACCCATAAGCTTTCATCCGAATTAAGCATGGATCAATTTCAATACAGGGCAATGTGTGAAAGAAGTATTATGTAATATTGCTTCCATGGACTCTTTCCATCTTCTTTTGGGATGGGCATGGCTTCGTTTTAAAATACTCAATCTTGATGAACGTTCCTTTTATTTGAGGCATGAGGGACATAAAATGAAGTTGAAATTTAGGACACCAAGACAAGTCGGTAACGATCAACATAGGGTGAAGGAGAAAATAGAAAACGAAAGAATAGAAAAAGAAGAAATAGAAACTGCAGAAGAAAGGGAAAATGATAAAAAAGAAAAGGAAGTGGAGAAAAAGATGATGGAAAATTTATTTGTCAATGTTTTCTCTTCTACAGTTTGTGATGTAATTTTACAGGAACAAAAGGATAAGCAAGTGAATGAGACACAACAGCTTCCATGTTTGAAGAGGAAGCTTGTTCACAATGCTTTATTATGCATTTGCTCCACTAATGAGTCAAACACAATGCATGGAATTATTTATTGTCACATATCAAGGTGGGGTAGTGTTGGCAAGAGAGGTGCTCCACGGATTGCACCCACTACAAATGAATAAATATGAATTTATTCAAGTTAAATTTGATCCTAGAGGAAGAGAATTAGTTTCAAGTTGAGGGAAAATAAAGTCCTTCACAAGATCATAATAAACTTAAATTATAACTAGTAGAAAAATAAAGCGTTGAGATTCGAGGAGGGTATGATATAAATCACATCATAACTCATATGGCGAACGACTAATGCACAATTTTGATGCAATTATTGTTATTTTTATTTTTTAAAGGTATTAGTTTGTTTAAATATGGGTCAATTCATTGTAAAATTGGCTTACCAAATTATATTTTGGTTTAATCAATAAATGGGCTCTAGTTTAGTTTTATTTCAACTTGTAATGATGACCCAATTGCAACTTAGTCATCAGCCTTTGGGAGACCAAGAGGATGCTTGGGTGACTTGTTTTTGGTGACTTTTGGGTTCCCATAATTTCAGTTACAATCACTCATTAAATAGTTGGATCACTAATAGTTTTAAGTGGGATATAATGTCAACATATGTGTCTTTTGTAATTCCAGTGGTTAAAGCTTCTTTATAAGCTGAATCATTTTAATCAATGAAACAGGTTGGGTTTCATTCAGAAAACATTAGTTTTTTCTCATCTATCTTAGTGAGAGTGATTCTCCTAAGTTCTTAAGTGATTCAAGAATCCTTGAGTTTTATCAAAGGTCTTTTTTCTCTTTGTGTGTTTAAATTCTTAGGCTTGTCTTCCATTCTTGGAAGTGTGACGTCAATCAATTTCAACTTCATCTTCTTATCTATTGCCATTTTCCCATTTTAAATAATTTCTCACATATCTTGCTTCTTAGCATTCCAAGCTAGATAGGTGCATAAAAGGAATCCACACCTTTGAATTCAAATCACTTTGTATGCAGAGCCAAGCTCACGAGATTTGGAATAGAAATGGAAGTTTATTATACAAGGTGTCTAATAGAAGGCAACCCATGTTTATTTGCATTCGATTACGGAAGTGACAACATGTTGTGAGTCAAAGATTGGTCGAGAAACTAAAGTTACCAACAAGCTTTCATCCCAATTAAGCATGGATCAATTTCAATACATGGCAATGTGTGTGTCAACACCATACATAAATATACAGCCTTCAGCAAGCCGCATGGCCGCATACCCTATACTAAGGTACCCCCTGAGGCACACGACCCTCAACAACCCTCCCTAGGCCCCCTACTCCGCACTAAGCACTCGTCCTAACCATACCTAAGTATACGACCTTCAGCGAGCCTCTTGCCATATACCCTAGACTGAGATCCCCCCTTTTTAGGTATACAACCCTTAGCAAGCAGCATGGCCGCCTACTCTATGAAAAATACCCCCTTTTTAGGTATACGGCCTTAGCAAGCCTTTTGGCCGCACACCCTATGCAGGATACCCTCCTCAGGAGTATACGACCTTCAACAAGTCTTATGGCCGTATACCCCCTGCTAAGACACCCCTTTGAGGTATACGGCCCTCAACAGCCCCCTAAGCCGCCTACTTCACACTAGGTACCCCTCCCCAAACAATCCAAGTCCAAATGCGACCATCTCGACAGACAAGACAAGAGTGTCCACCCATAAAGACTCTCATGACCGAATACCGAGCACTGCCAACCCTCGAAGGACCTCCTGGTAATTTCTTCCCTCAATAATGGATCCACGAATGACAAGAAAGAGAATATTGGGCCCAAAAGCCCATCTCAGGTAGGGCCCATAGGTAAAAAGGTATAAATAGCACACTGTTCTATGCATTGATTATGCATTAAATTATTCTCTGAAATCCTAACATCACCAGTGCTGAGTTAGGCATCAGAGAAGATTAACTAGAGATCAGACGTCTGATACCCTCAACTGATTTGTGGATTAAAAACTTTGGCTCCTTAAGAACAATTGGCGCCCACCGTGGGGCCGAAAAGTACTTCACAAATCCAAAGTAGCAACCCCGTGGTCCCGACCGTTGAAGTTGGGGATCCTGACCCTGCTTTAGAAATTTCACGTATCCTGGAAGCTCAGGCCAGAATGCAGCAGGAATTCACAGAGTATAAGAAAAGAAACGCAGATGAAATGGAAGCGCTTAGGGAAGAGAACTCTCGCCTCAGGCAGAAGATCGAAGCAGATAACGTGGTTGGGGAACCCTACCCCACGCACTCGAGAATTGATGTCCCCCCTACAATGGATGACACTGTGTTGTGTAAGTCGTTCTCGGTGGCCCTTAGAGGGTCAGCCTTGGAGTGGTTCATGAGCCTACCCTCCTACACCATCGACTCCTTTACCACACTCACCATTGCCTTCACCACCCAATTCGACACAAGTCGCCGCGATGACCTCACCACGATCGCCCTTCTCAACCTTAGACAAGAAGAGGGAGAACCCCTCCGGACTTTCATTGATAGGTTTGGCGCCATCGCCATGAAGATCAAAGACCTCACACCCAACCTCATCCTAACGTAAATGATGACCTCCCTTAGGTAAGGACCTTTTACTGACGAGCTGGCCATGGGCTCCCCTTTGGGCATGTAGGAGCTCAGGAAGAGAGCAGCAATGTTTATCAGGGTTGAAGACATGAGACGGTATCAGAACAATGCTTAGTCACCCCAGTGCGAGCAGAAACTAGGAGGACCAACAAGGAACCTGCCCCGCGTGACCAGAATCGCCCCGTAGAACGAAGGCCAGCCAGGTTCTCGAACTACGCCCCCTGAACGCACCCAGATCTTGCAAACTGGATGAAGTCTTGCAGGCAGAACTCATCCCCTCACCCAGAAAGTACCAGAACCCGCTTAACGCAGATCTAAGCAAGTATTGCCATTACCATCAACAACGGTCACACCACCGACGAATGTGACACCCTACGGGACAAGATAGAAGAGCTCGTACGAGTCGGGCATCTCAAGCATTACGTAAGCGAAACCGGGGAGGGCCCATCCAGACCCCAATATGATATGAGTGATAACAGACGGGTTGAGAGAAGGGTTGATCGAAGAGTCAAGCACAGAGAACCAAGAAGAGAACCTACAAGAACACAGAATACCGAACAAAGGGCACCGACGCAGCCACAACCCAGACGAACAGACGAAAGACCACCTCTACGCGGGACAATCAACACAATCTTCAAAGGATTCGCAAGAGGAGGGAGATCGTCCTCCTCCAGAAAGAAGCACCTAAGAGTTGTCCAGTCAGTACATGCAATATCCAGCAGAACGCAAAGAAGAATGCCGCCCATTACATTCTCAGATTCAGACTTCCAAGGCACCGACCCCAACTAGGATAACCCTATGGTCATAACTGTGGAAGTCGAGAACTTCGTAGTAAAAAAGGTCCTCATTGACCAAGGAAGCTCTATAGATATCATGTACTGGAAAACCTTCAACAAACTGCAGATACCTCTCGCTGACCTAACCCCCCACAACGAACCCATATATGGATTTTTCGGCGAAAGGGTCCCAACGAAAGGATACATCCATCTCCATACAACATTTGGGGAAGGGAGGCAAACGAAAACCATACCCATCTGATACCTAGTTCTCGACGCTCACACATCCTACAACATACTACTTGGACGCCCATCCATCAACATCCTGGGGGCCATCGTATCCACCCCCCACCTCGCCATGAAGTTCCCATCTCGACAAGGCGACATCATCATAGTGCACGATGACCAGCGTGCAGCCAGGGAATGCTACATGGCTAGTTTGAAACTCCCCCATCCACCTTTGACAACCCACAACATTGAACAATCTCGCGCAGGGACGACCTTAGCAGGTGACGATCTCAGCCCTAGAATAAACTCCGAAGCTCGGGTCAAACTCGTGGGGGACACAAGGCAACTTCCGCTGGCACAGCAGGACCGCTTCCTCCAGATTGGAACGTCCTTCCCCAATGGAGAAGAGTGCCACATCGAACAAGTTCTTAAGCAAAATGTTGACCTCTTCGCCTGGTCCGCAGCAGATCTCCCTGGTGTACACCCCAAGGTGGCCTCCCAGTAGTTATCAGTCTTCCCCAACGCGAAACCCATCTCCTAGAAGAAGAGAAAACTTGGAGAAAGTATAAGCAAGCCGCCATAGCGGAAGCAAACAAATTAAAACAGGTCAGATTCGTCGGCGAGGCCCAATACACAACCTGGCTGGCAAACGTGGTACTAGTAAAGAAGTCCAACGGGAAGTGGCAAATGTGCGTGGACTATACGGACCTAAATAAAGCCTGCCCACGGGACGCCTACCCACTACCCAGCATAGATAGGCTAGTCGATGGAGCTGCAGGACATGTCGTGCTAATAACAGCAGCCCGACGATTACGACCATACTTTCAATCCCACACAGTCATCATCAGAACAGACCACTCCATACAAAAAATTTTACAAAAGCCAGACCTGGTAGGCAGATTATCCTGTTAGGCCATTGAGCTATCAGAATTCAATATCCGATACGAATCGCACGGGCCCATCAAAGCACAATGCTTAGCAGATTTCACCAATGACCTTCAAGAGCAACCTCCCACCCAAGACACCTGGAGGACAATGCACGTGGACGACTCTTAAAACCCGCAACGCGCCGGTGCAGGAGTAGTACTGGAGGGCCCCGACAATATCCTCATAGAGCAATCTCTACGCTTCAACTTCAAAACGTCTAACAACCAAGCTGAATACGAAGTTATAATTGCCGGACTCAACCTCGCCCGAGACGTCGGTGCCAAGAAACTCTTATGTAAAACAGACTCCAAGCTCACGGTGGGACATCTCAACAACAACTACCATGTAAAGGACCCCATGCTCTCACAATACTATCACATGGTAACCTCCCTCATCGAGCATTTTGAAACCTTCAAAATTGAACACGTCTCAAGAAGCAGCAACACTAGAGCTGACATCATGTCCAAACTCGCTAGTACCAAGAAGAAAGGGCGATATAAATCACTCCTACAGCACACCAGTACCACACCCTCTATCGAACAACACAACCAAGGCCTTAACATAACCACAATCGGCACCTGGATGGAGCCCTTCATCAAACACCTAGAAGAGGGCGTCACCCCAGCAAACGAAGAAAAGGGATGGGCTCAGAAAGCGGCACGCTACACCTTGATCGGGGGGAAACTATTCAGAAGAGGCTTCAATAGATCCTTGCTAAAGTGCATAACCCGTGAAAAGGCCAAATACATAATGCAAGAAATACATCAAGGTATATGCAGTTACCACTCTGGTCATAAAACCATGGCAGCCAGGATACTACGTGTCGGCTACTACTGGCCCACCATGGATAAAGACTACAAAACATATGTCAGAAAGTGCACCCAATGCCAAAAGCACGACCTCATAACGCACATGCACCAAGAAGAGCTCCATCACGTCTCATCACCGTGGCCGTTCTCCAAATAGGGCATGGACATAATTGGCCCCTTCACGCCGGGAAAAAGGTAGATTTAATTCCTTCTGGTCGCCGTTGACTACTTCTCTGAATGGATTGAGGCAGAACCACTAACCACCATAACAGCTAACCAAGTCTAACGCTTCGTCTGGAAGAACATCATTTGTCGCTATGGTATCCCCCACACAATCATAAAAGTCTCGCTGAGTTCTATTGTGACGTGAAAATAACACACATCACAAGCTTCGTCGAGCACCCGCAAACGAACGGCCAAGCGGAGGTTGTAAACAAGGTTCTCCTTGGCCAACTCAAGAAACGACTAGACGGAGCAAAAGGGAAATGGCCAGCTGAGCTGCTTGAGGTGCTGTGGGCATATAGGTGCACCCCCAAGTCGTCAACCAACAAGGCCCCATACACCCTCGTTTATGGAACCAATGCAATGATCCCTGTAGAGATCAGAGAACCCTCCATGTGTCAGCAACATCACGACCCACAATCAAACGACGACTACATGAATACTCATCTTGACCTCCTATACGAGACAAGAGAAAAAGCACGTATCCGGGACCTAGCAACCAAGTTAAGAGTAGCCAGAAGATACAACTCCAAGCTCAAGCCGCGTTCTTTCCACAAGGGAGACCTAGTGTGGAGGATGGCCAGCAAAGCGCAAAAGCATGAAGGGAAATTCTCGCCAGCAAAGCCGTATACTTAAAGAAATAGGCAAAGGAGCGTACCGACTGGAAAGGCTATCCAGAGAACCACTAGCCAACACTTGGAATATTTCCCATCTTAAATTTTACTTCAGTTAAATATTACTTGTAATCGGATGTGCTCTTTCCTACCCTGGCATTTTTCCCTAAGGATGGTGTTTTGCTAGGAAGGTTTTAACGAGGTATCCACCCCTAAATATATATTACAAGACATTAGGTACATGAAAGTCTCATCCATCGCAACTCCCAGCCACTACTCTAAGTGCTGCTGGTCGAACACTAATAATCATCACTCTCGACCACTACTCTAAGTGCCGCCGGTCGAACAATAACAATCGTCATTCCCAGCCACATATTATGTGACTTAGTGCCCATGAAAGCAACCCACATTTTATTCAGAAGGCCATGGCAATTTGATAGGAATGCTTTTCATGATGGTCATGCCAACAAATTTACCTTTAGCTTCCAAGGCAAAAAGATCACATTACTACCTCTTTCACCAAGAGAAGTCAATGAGGACCAATTGCAAATGATAAAGAAAAGAAAAGAAG
>Ga0214543_1010780_pt1 | contig 13262 bp, 8 predicted proteins | sample CNSS2metaG_FD_160094 | JGI IMG/M metagenome (GOLD analysis project Ga0214543, IMG submission 160094) | Root nodule microbial communities from cowpea collected in UCLA plant growth center, Los Angeles, California, USA - CNSS2 | ecosystem: Host-associated > Plants > Roots > Nodule | place: USA...
GAAAGGTTAACCCATGACACCAACAAAAGCAAATATCCAAAACCCATCCACATTTCCTGCATAATCTTTCAGCATGTAGAAAGCGAAGTTTCTTCCAGTATATCAGATCAGCAGTCAGAAGTAAAAGAGAGCCTACATTGATTTGTCTATAATATAATAATTCACTGCCTAAATTCAGAACCCACACTTACATAACATAGAGAATAATTGAGAAAATAATCAACCAAAAACATACATACCAGAGTTCTTATGAACAGCCACAAAAAGGTTAAGCTCACTATGGTGGTCAAAGCAGAAAATATTGTTGCAGATATGAATCGTGTGATTAGAAATGTAATTGGGAAAGGTAGAGCCAATCTGGCCACGGCTGATCTCAATTTGCTGAACCAAACCATCTGACGTAACAACAGAGAACCTGCACCTCAAAAGTGCAACATTTCAAACTGACATTCCATCTCCTACGCCAAGTAGTTCTCAATAAAAATTGTTTTGAAACAATTACAGAACGGCCATACTTTCGAGATCGGCAACAAAATAATCACGTTTCCCATTCCTTGAATGGTATATAAAAACACAGAAAAAGAAAAGAAACTTACAAGTAAGACTCGCTTGTATCCAAATCCACATCAGAAAATAGGGAAATAATTGGAGAAGAGACTTTCAGATTTTTCTTCGAGATTTCTGCGACAACTACGCCGCTGAATTTGATAAAATAGAGTGTATCAGAGTCGTCAGCAACTCCAAGAACTTCTTCATCTTCAGACCAAGTTCCTAAACTAAACGTACCAAGACTAGGACCTAACGAACCAATTGCTTATCAGAATCTAATTGCGTTTCAACTATCCAGTACAAAACAAATTTCAGACAGAAATTAAATAAACAAATAAATAAATCTCACTGGTGAAAATGGCGCATGGATTTTGATAGTCGTCCTCTTTACTAAGAATCGTTATCCGATTTCCCGCGGCAACTGCGACGTGTTTGGCTGTGGCGGAAACGAACAGCGACACCAATCTTCTGAGTCTCTTCGGTTGCTTGTATTCGGTCCATTTATCCTTGAGTTGGCTCACACCTTCAGGAAGAAACATTAGTTGGATCCAAACAACAAGCGTTGATCAGGATTGAACGAAGTCAAACAGAAGGCGAGAGTTACCTCGAGAAGAAAGCAAGGAGAAGAAGGTAGCCTTGGTGCTTTCGTTTGCCTGAAATGGAAGAATGGTGAACGGAAGCGACGGAATTAGAGTGCGAATATGAAGAGAAGAAAGAAAAGAGGAAGAAGAGTGTGACCTGTTGTTGGAGATGGAGACGGTCTTGGTGTTGATGAGGGTAATTGGAAGCGTGATGTCGCGTCTCGTAGAGCACCACCTCCATGTGGAAACCGTTGTTCCTGTGTCTTCTCCAAAACCCCGCACCTCAAAAACTGCACCGCATTCGAGTAACAAAGCCGGAGATAGCTGACTTCCGTCTTCCGTTTCCGTTCATTCCCATTTCTCGATCATCGTCATTTTTTGTACGGGTATGCGTATTGGGCCACCGCTCTGCAGATCCCATCTAAGCCCATTTCTTCCTGTAATTTGAACCTGCACCCCCCCTAAAATACAATTTTTTTAAAAATATAAAATAAAAAAAATGCATGAATTATATAATTTCAGAATACAATTTTTCGTTATCCTCATCTGAGCATGTCGATTGAATAAATAAGTAATTAATGGTGATAAGGTAAAAAACCATTAACCAAAGCCAAACACGATTACCATTCACCTTTGGACTAAAAGAATCCCATGTGTTGTGTTGTGTGCACTTAGGAATCTATTTTAATCATGTTGAGCTAAATTAGTGTTTTGTTAACACACAATATATTTTTATTGAGTGTTAATGATTAATGAATCAACATATTAAGATCCTTTTATAATATTTATCTACTAACAATTACTTTTCATATAAAAATGCGTATGTGTGTTATTTTTTTAATATTAAAAGTAAATATAAATATTTTTTAAAATTTTATTATAATTTTTATTTATTTATTTTGTAGGTAATTTTTATATTAAATATACTTATTTATTTTAAAAAATAATAATTATAAATAAATAAAAATAGTTAAATCTAACAAAACGGTTAATTAAAATATAAAAATAATAAAATAAATGTTTAATTCAAAAAATAGTTATTTATTAAAGACTAAAATTGGAAATTAGGGAAAAATCATAGCAAAATCAACAAATCCCAAATGACTACACAATCTAGAATTGCCTTAACATAAATTAAGGCAAAACACTCCCCAATAGGGCAAGATCACAAATGGCAAAATGCTTCAAATGAGGGAAAGATCGCGAAATATAAGGTTTAATAAGCGAACTTGTTCATGGTGGTCACTGTTATCCCTCGCTTGTGTCGCGTTTGACTTTTAGCGGTGGCTCGCATCTGACTACTAACGATGACTCGCATTTGCGACGGTGCTCTTAGCTCGAGTCTGACTTGTGGTGAAGGCTAGCATTTGACTCGTCAACAAGATGGAGTCGTGGTAATGGGAAGGAATTGGAAGTTTTGGTAGTGAGTATTAGTGAAACGAGAGTCCGAGAGAGGAGGAGATAAGACGAGAGTCATGATCTGAGTGAAAGATGAAAATGAAATAAGATGGCTCCCTTCTATGCAATACAACAACAACACTACATTATTTTTAAACTCGAAAAGGGTTGTGGACTGACCTAATGGGTTAACGATTTGGCAAGTCAAGCTAGATCGGGTTTGTGAGTTCAAATTTCTATCTCAACCCGACTTTTTGGGGCGAGCTAGCAAACTGGCTTGTTGGACCTAACTCATTCTAAAGGCTCATTGTTATCATTTTCTAATGTTTAGAAAGTATAGGAGTAACTAACTTCCTAATCACGAGATTGGACGTGATGTATCTTAACTCTTTTTTATTTATGTTACTCAATATTTTTTTTTTGGTTAAATATGTTTTTGGTCCCTCAAGTCTTAGTGAATTTTGGAAATAGTTCCTCTTCGAAACTTTATATCAATTTAGTCCTTCATCTTTAGAAATGTGTGGATTTAATCCCTCTTACCAAATTTTTTTAAGTTTATTTGACATTTTAAATGCATTTTATGATAATATTTGAGTTAGCATTAAAGCGAAAATGTGTCAAACGGTGTAAACAATGCAAATACTATCATGACATGCGCTTGAAACGTCAGATAAACTTAACAAAATTTGGTTAAAAGGACTAAATTCATGTATTTTTAAAGATAAAGGACTAAATTGGTTGAAAGTTTTGAAGAATGACTAATTTCAAATTTCACTAAAACTTGAGGGATCAAAAACATATTTAACCCTTTTTTCTATTGAAAAAATAAAAAGAATAAAGAAAAGAAACAAAATTAGAAAATCAAAAAAGAATAAAGAATAAACAATGGCCTTATTGAAAATGGGAGCGAGCTCCAAGAGTCAGTTGGAAAAAACAGTAGCATGCTCGGGTGGTTGCGCGAAGGAGATTCTAGGGAAGCACCGCAATTTTGGGAGGCTTCGACGAAGATGGCAGTAGTGGCGTAAGGTTCGACAATGCATAATTTCGGGGAGGGGGGTTACGCGACAATCCTTACCAGGGATGACCTAGTCCGACGATGAAACCAAAAAATGTAGGGTTCATGCAAGTGCGAGAAACTCGTTAAAGGTGAGAAGAAGTTGACCAGAAGCTCGTGGCAACCATAATGGAGCTCCCGCCGTTGACATTGTCATTGGACGAAACTCGCCAATTTTTGAAATGGGGACGAGTTGAAACTAGTGGTTGAGGGTGAGTCGATGCGAAGGAGGCCCAACCAAGGGTTTATAGAGGTTGGGTATGACAACCCTCACCGACGATGACTCAACTTAGAGACAAAACCAATGAGGTTGAGCGAGGAAGAAGAGACGCCTTCTCTTTGTGTGATGAAGTTATGATGTTTGGAATTTTTTGTGGTTGTTGTGTGTTGGTTCAAAAATGAAAAAGGAAAAGCATGTGGAATAAGAATTGGGAAGGAAGAAAAAATTAAAGATGGAAGGCAGTCTGTTGTGCCCACTTCGAGAAGTTGTGTGTATGCAGAGGTGTCAATTTGGCCCTTAGCCCATGGGCCAACCCTGACCCCCTCTTCATTAAGCCCCTTTTAGGGGGCCCCGAAATGAGGGGACCAAACAAAAGCCTCAGCCTCCAAAGCCCCTCTCCAATGGGTTAGGGTCAGGGCTAAGGTGGGTTAGGCCCCCTAAAAATACTACATTAAGCCAAAGTCAAAGATTAAGTCGAGCAACCCGGATGAGTCATAAGACCCAGACAAGCTCGACGAGTCGGGCAAGCCCGATCACCCAGACAGGTTTGAAGACCCAAACAGGCCTGATGACCTAGACGGGCCCAATGACCAAGACAGGTACGACGATCCGGATGGGTCCATAAACCCGGAAAAATTTGATGGGCCCGACAACTCGGATGGGTCTAAAGACTCGGACGGGCCAAACTACCCGGACAATCTAGAGTGGTCAAACCACCCAGACGGGCCCGACAACCCTCACGAACTTGACGACCCAAACTGGTCCATCAATCCATCTAAGTTGTCATTCTCGTTAGACTAGTTCGGTCATCGAGCTCGTTCGTATTGTTAGGACCGTTTGAGTCGTTAAGCACGTTTGGATCGTTAGGCTCGTCCGAGTTGTCGGACCATTTCAGGTCATCGGGTCCGTTTGGATCATCAGACTCGTCTGAGTTGTCGAGCCTGTATATATCGTCAGGACCGTTAGAGTCGTGGAATCCATTTGTATTGTCGAGACTGTTAGAGTCGTGGGGCTCATTCGGATCATGGGGCCCATTCGGGTCTTGGTCCTATTCAGGTCGTCGGACTCGTACTGGTCATTGAGTTCGTTTTGATCATCGGGCCCGTCCGAGTTGTCGGGTCCATCCGGGTCATCGTGTCCTTCTGGATCGTCAGGTCCGTTTGGGTCGTCAAGCCCGTCTAGGTCATTGGGTCCGTCTGGATCATTGGGCACGTCCAAGTTGTTGGGCCCGCTCGGCCAATCCGGGTCGTTGAACACGTCTAAGTTGTCGAAAAGTTTAATAATATATTTTAAAAAATAATATAATTTTTGTGTTTAAGTAGAAAACTTATGGGTTGGTCTTGACCCACATGGCTTTTGTGGGTTTTTGACCATGTGGACTTTTTTATGGGTTTTTTTTTTCAATGTGAGCTTTTTAAGCCCTAGCCCACATGGGCCATGGCTAAGCCCTGTGGGCCAGGCCAAATTGACACCTCTATGTTTATGAATGGAGATAAATATGAGTTGATGATGGGAGAAGGAGAGAAGAAAATTTGTTGAGGGTCTGGTATGTTTTGTGTGTGTTTTTTTTGTTGAAAAAAAGTTAGTTGACACCATTTGACAACTTTTATAAAGAGATACAATAGTATATAAAAAATAACTTTTGTATCTAAAATATATGAAAACAAACACCTTTGGAAAATACCCTTATACCCATATCTAATTTTTCAACACCTGTCCAATTTTGTGGTTTTTTTGTCATTTTTCTCTTTTCATCCCTTTTAACTTTTCCCGCTCAATTAAATATTCATCTTTTGGGATTCTGGCTTACGTCTTCTCCTCCATTTTTTTAAATCTTCCGTCTTCTCCTCCCTCCTAAACCCACTTCTTGCTCTTCCATTTTTTGGTTCCGAGAGATTCAACTTTTGTTTTTCCCAGATTCAACCGTCGTCTTCTCCTTCCTCTTAAACCCCCTTGCTCCTCCATTTTTTGGTTCCGAGATTCAACTTTTATTTTTCCCAGATCCACATCGTCTTCTCCTTCCTCCTAAACCCCCTTCTTGCTCCTCCATTTTTTGGTTCCAAGATTCAACTTTTGTTTTTTCCCAAATTCAACCGTCGTCTTCTGCTTCCTCTTAAACCCCCTTCTTACTCCTCCATTTTTTTGTTCCGAGATTCAACTTTTGTTTTTCCCAGATTCACGTTGTCTTCTCCTTCCTCCTAAACCCCCTTCTTGCTCCTCCAGTTTTTGGTTTCGAGATTTAACTTTTGTTTTTCCCAGATTCAACCGTTGAAATTTTTGGGTTAATTTACTGGAAACTTTTGGTTTTGAATTTTTTTAGGTTTGGGACTTTCTTTTTTTTTTTCAGATTCAGCAGTTGAAATTTTTGTGTTAATTTTTTGGGAATTTAGGTTTTGAATTTTTCAGGTTTGGAGAAACAAGGTTTGGAGGTAAGGATTTAAGGTGGTTTGTAAAAAGGAATTAAAAAAGATTCAATTTTTAGTCTTTTTGTTTGCTTTTTATGCTTAAAATACTTCTCATTTTCTCCTTTTTCTAAACTTTTGTAGTTGCCGTTGACTGAGGAGATTGTTGAAGTATTTTTCAGGTTTGGGACTGTTGTTTTTTCTCAGATTCAATCGTTGAAATTTTGGTGTTTATTTTTTGGGAACTTTTGGTTTTGAATTTTTCAGGTTTGGAGAAACAAGGCTTGGAGGTACGGATTTAAGGTGATTTGTAGAAGGGAATTAAAAAAGATTCGATTTTTAGTCATTTTTTTATGTTTCAAATGCTTCTCATTTTTTCCTTTTTCTAATCTTTTGTAGCCACCATTGACATATGGGATTGTTGAAGTATTTTTCAGGTTTGGGACTGTTGTTTTTTCTCAGATTCAATCGTTGAAATTTTGGTGTTTATTTTTTGGGAACTTTTGGTTTTGAATTTTTCAGATTTGGAGAAACAAGGCTTGGAGGTAAGGATTTAAGGTGGTTTGTAAAAAGGAATTGAAAAAGATTTGAACTTATTTCATGGTTTTGTAGGTTTTCTTTAAAGAAGTTCTCCATATCAAAAAGAGTTATGATATTGTCTATTCAAAGCTCTATATGAATTAGAGGATTTTTTTTCTAATGTTTATGAGAATTCTGGACTAGAGTTAATGATGTTTTAGTAAAGAGGTTGTGGGAATTGTGAATTGCTTTCTGCAGATGCTGTGTTGGTGATTTAGTATTCCATCTATGCCTTTCATCTATGCCTAATTTGTGAGTTCAGTGCAAAAGGAATTAGCAACCCAAGAAGGATTCTAATATTGTCTTTTAATATTGCAGGAAGTTGCATTATTGACTGATGAAAGATTTTCAGGAGGTTCACATGGATTTGTGGTTGGCCATATATGTCCTGAAGCACAAGTTAATTGAATATTTTTTATAATCAGATGCATTGTGTGTGAAATGTTTTATCTTAAGTTGTTAGCCCAAATGCTTGACATAATTAGTCCCTACACTTAATTATTAGTAAAGGAATGTTTACCACCGGTAATAATTTGTGTGTATGCTAAAATCTTTGTTAACTTTGTTCAGCTCATAAAGAACCACCCTGGTTTGGTTAGTCTCTCATAACCGTGATTGGCAAAAGTGTGTGTTCTTGAGATTCTTAGCAGTAGTGTTAAGATTGTAAACAAAATATCAAATTATTAAGGGAATTTGTGAGGAAACTGACGACACTGGAGTGAGAAAGAAATATTTCTAAGCAATGCCAACGATAGTATATTCTGCAGTGCTCTATTTTCAAGGGACCAGAGAAGTGGCTTTGGCAATCTTTTGAAGTGATTATTCACACTTTTGCAATTCATTCAGGGGATGCAATTGTAGTGTGTTTGTGTACTTAGAAAAAAATTATACTTCTAAAACCATCTAGGCCTGCCTTTTGGTATCAAACTTTGTTCTTTGCAAACTCAGTTTAATTCCAATATTCAAGCTATTTAGTTATATTGGGTGTAATAGTAGTATGTCGGATTTCAAATGTTGAAGAATAAATTGTAATGCTTTACTGTAATTATGTGCAATTATAATTTTGATGTTTTAATCAGGACTACAAAGGTAGAATGCTTTAGAAACCTACGTAAGACTACGAACATAATTTTTTTTTTCAATTATTTTCTCTTAATAAAGAAATTCTTGAAATTGTTCTTTTAGTAACGATAATAATTTTACTAGCTTTATTGATTTTATAGGAAGGTGGTCCTATTGGCTTGATTAAAAATGGAGACACAATCAACGTTGACGTCCAAAACAGGAGAATTGATGTTTTGGTATCAGATGAAGAGATGGAGGCACGCAGAAAAAAGTGGACTGCTCCTCCATATAAAGCTAACCAAGGAGCACTATAGAAGGTATATGGCTTGAAATTCTTGGAAGGAAAAAAACTAGACGTAACTTTATGTGTGGCTCGATACATTTCAATCCATATCTCGATACGTTACTCTCTGGTCCTCCAATTTTCAACTGTTACACTATATTTTTCTTGGTTGTGGGTACATTTATCCTAAGTCAGATTTTCTAAGCTTGTGTCGCTGCGGTCAAACACTTAATTAGATGATCAAAAGTGTATTTCTAAGAACCTTCAAAGGACTAAAGAATAACAACTGAGAAATATTGGGATAGGAAATTGCATTTCTTTTCCTTTTTTAATTAGATGATCAAAAGTGTATTTGTTGTTTTGCTCTAGATAAATTAATATATGCACATCGGCACATTTTATACAATTATCTACACTTTTGTCAGTATTTTTTTCTTCCCAATGTTTCTAATCCTATATTGTTTGTTCTGTTCCAGTATATTAAAAATGTGAAATTTGCTTCTAGCAGATGCGTGACGGATGAGTAGAAAGACATATTTCCAGAGCAAAAAATTGTGTATGCCTTGATAGCGTTTTAATGAGGTATTACAATTTTGGATTACACGGTGCATGTACATGTAGCCCGATGTGTCTTTTGGATTTTTGTTTTTATTTGGCTATTATTATAAACTTGAATGGCACCACCGATCTCATATATTTGTTTTCTTTTCTTCAGTTATTAAATTTTATCAATTAGAAGTGAAATTTTGTATCTTAAGCTTCCAGAACAGATTGGCTAAAGTTGAATTAGCAGTTGATTAATTAGATTTTCTATAGCTACCCTCTTCTTTGTTGTTTATAGCCTTCCGACATAGGAACTGTTATTTTTAAATGATAGAAAATAGGAGTTTCATTGCATTGGCAACTACAAATAAGGTTTCAAAGTGCCATAACAGTACGATGTGAAGCTTGATTAAATCAATGAAAATGTTGAGAGTTTATGTCATTGTATCTGCAACCAGGCTGAGTTGGACAAGCAGGCAGTGACGCTGCGACGAGTGAGTATAACGCGGTTGGCAAAGCATGAACCTTTCCTGACTATTTTTCATCTCATAATTGTAATCACGTTAGTCTGAACTTATTAATTGCATGTTTGATTCAGTTTATTTTGTAGATCCACTCTCAAAGAAGGTCTGGCCTGAGGAAGCTGGTATAAATTATACTTTTTTTGGCTTACAAATCTCCTAAATTATTCTTTTTTTTCTTACAAATCCCATGTGGATTGAAATATTGAATTGCATATGCTCATGAATCTTTTCTTTATTGTCTTGGACTTATTATGTTCCTTGGATTCTGTGAGGCTATCTTGTGGTTGAAACCATGACAGTTGAGATTGTGGGATTTGAGATGATTCAAGGACCAGTAGAGAATGCTGCTGAAGGAGCAAAACCTGAAGAAGGGGAATGGAAAACTGGAAAAAGTTATAGGAGTTGTGGAGGCCATCAAATTTGGGTGACATGGATGAATGGGCAAAAACTAATTGTCAATTTTTGAGATGCCAAGCAGCAAACAACACAACCAGTAGCAAACAATTGTTTTCAAAATTATATCCAGACTTTATGTAGAAAAAAATTATATTTATTTTTTATTAGAGGTCTCTCCCATGAACTTTTATATGGATTTTGGTGCTCCTCTTGATAGTAGTGTTGTTTGACCTTAACTGTGTAATTTAAACATTTATTTAGCCCATTGATGGTACATTTGGTGCCAACAAGCATCTAGGAAAGTGTTGTAGAACAAAGTTCACTGGAAAAATTATAGGACTTGCATTCCTTCCATGTGAGTTATTTTTTCAGAATGAAATGATATGATATGATGATTCTTTCTCAATAGAGCATGTACCATAATTATATATTCATTGCAGTCATAATGAGATGAATTGATTTCTCAAATCAAGTCCCTAAGAGGTGATAGTATACAATTTTAGAGTATTGTGGATGAAAAAATAAAAGAGATTGAACCTTTGCAACAAGCATTTGGTTCATACTAATTTTAAATATTTTGTAACGACGTCAATAATAATATATTGTCTTTTAGCAAATCAATACATGGCTTTTAAGTTTTTTCATATATGTGGATAAAGCTATTGTAACTTACTCATGTTTATGTGTTGTTGTCCTCGACATTCTGAAATAAATTATTGAAATTTTACTATGATTTTAAAACACATGATAGTATTGCACCAGTGGCCTCAGTTTTGATTCTCTTACAAACATATTCAACATTTTTCTTGCATTACTGGTCTACTGGATATGTTGTACACTTTGAACTTCATTTTCGTAGTAATTTTATTGATTTTATTTTGTACGGGACCAAAATTCACAATATACCTACATCTTATTTTAAGAACGATCTTTATATAAACATTTTAATTTAATATAATATATAACTAATTTTAGTTTCTCTGTTAGTACTATTATTTTTGATTTTATATATCAATATATTTTAATATCTTTGTATGTGTTTGTATCTAAATGTGTTTCTATTTATAAATTTTAACATTAATTTCATGTTATTTTTATTTTCTACGAGACCATATTTCGATTATGTGCATATTTTCTATATAATCATATTATTATTTGAATTAATATGAGCAGTAATAGTAGTAACATTATTATTATTGAGATTATTATTATTATTATTAGTAGTAGTAGTAATGTTAGTACTATTATTTTTGATTTTATATATCAATATATTTTAATATCTTTGTATGTGTTTGTCGATATCTACATATGTTTCTATTTATAAATTTTTAACATTAATTTCATGCTATTTTTATTTTCTACGGGACCATATTTCGATTATGTGCATATTTTTCTATATGATCATATTATTATTTGAAGTAGTAACATTATTATTATTGAGATTATTATTAGTAGTAGTAATGTTAGTACTATTATCTTTGATTTTATATATCAATATATTTAATATTTTTGTATGTGTTTGTCGATATCTACATGTGTTTCTATTTATAAATTTTAACATTTTTATTTTTATTTTCTACATGACCATATCCGTGCGTACACATTTTATTTTAATATAACATACAAGCATCTACATATTTACACAATTTAACATCAATCTCATGTTTTGTATTTATTTTGTACGAGACCATATTATACATTATGCCTGCATTTTACCTTAACAACAACATGTGTATATGCATTTCATTCTAATATAATATACATGTATTTATTCCTACATGTGCTTTTATTTAAAAATTTTAATATCAATTTTATGTTGTATTTATTTTGTACGGGATATTATTACACAATATACTTACATTTTATTTTAACAACGACCATGTATATACATTTTATTTTAATATAGTATATAACTCAAAAATATAATTTAAATTTTAATCATGTAACTTTATTATACTAATTAATTATCAATTTTATGATTTAAAATAAATAAAATTAATATAAAAATAATTATATTAATATAATACTAAAATATAATTATATAAATAAATAATTCATTCAAATATAATAATTATTATATTAATTCTTTTTATCCAAAATAAGAAAAACAAAAAAAACGACTCGTGCGTAGAATGAGTCTCATACTAGTTACTAAAAAAGGATAAAGTAAATAATAGTGAGAAATAATGTGAAATGATAGTAAAAAATATTCTGCTGTAAAAATACGAATGTTTTCTTTTTTGTTAGGGGGAAAATTAATTGTTCTGGCCTCAGTGTTGTTGAGCGGGTGAATCAGAGAATTGGTTGGAAGTGAAAGAAAATAAGTGCCACGTGGCACTAGTCGGGTGGATAGCACTTGGGAGGGTGCAAAGAGAGAAACAACGGAGTGTTGGTGATAAAAGGTGGACTGTTAACTCATTATGCTAAACACATTTTTATTTATTTATAACATTTTTATAAAACTTGGACCAAATCCATCCTTTTTTAGTTTCTTTTTTTTTTTGCTTTTTCCTTTTTTATCATTTATTTGTAAAAGGATTTTTCCTTTTTTATATGTCTTAATTAACTTTCTAATATTTTTATATTTTCAAATCTAAAAATGAAAATAATTAGTTTTTAAAAGTGGTCTAAGAGACCAAAAATTTTATGGACTAACAAGTACAACATCTGCTTAAACAAAATTTTATACTAATGTTATTATAAAAAGTGGTCTAAGAGACCAAAAAGTCCATTATTTCAGAACCAAAACAGTAAACTATTTCTTCGAAATGGAGAGAATAATAATCAACAAAATATGGTCACCGTGTTTGAATAATTGTTACATTAAATCTAATTGTATGGACTTTGTTATAAATAGAATAAAACTTGAGAATTCAATGTAAGAGGTGAAAAATATTGATTACTTAACTTTACAGTGATTGAAATAAATTTATTTTATGCATAGCGGAAGTGTTATTATAGGTAATTAAATTTCAAAAGAATGTGATGCTGAGTAATGAAAGCCTTTGAATGATGTGTCAAGTCGATGTTATGTGGGGGCTAGAAACGGAAATTAACCATACCATTTTCGTAAAACAAATAAAAGATAACTTATAGTATCATGTCAGAATAAACACGAATATATTCTTTATCTAAAAAAGTGAAAGAGATTAGATATGAATATGCATGTATTTAGTTTAATTTAATTAAAATTTATAGATAATACAAATTTTATTAAAATATTATTTAGAACTTCTCTGTAATCGTTATTTTAATATTTAAGATAGTTTCTAATATTTTACAAAAATAAGCTCCTTCTTTCACAAACAAATTTTATACAATAACGTTACAATTTCGAAAATCAATAAAGATAAACTAATTTCTACAATAAAGTTAGTTCAATTAAATATATTATTATGAAATAGCAACATATTTATTGTTTTTATTTTTAATTATGAAGAGAGCATCTTCAATTGCTGGTGCTACAAATGTTTCGTTCTCCTCATCCTGAACTTGTGGTTTGAATAAATAAGTAATTAATGGTGATAAGGTGAATAAGCATTAACCAAAAGCCAAACACCGTCACCTTTCACCTTTGGACCAAAAGAACCTCATGCGTACTTAGGAATCTATCTATTTTAAATTATGTTGAGCTAAATTAGGAGATTGTTAACTCTGAATCTATATAT
>Ga0214543_1010786_pt1 | contig 13257 bp, 4 predicted proteins | sample CNSS2metaG_FD_160094 | JGI IMG/M metagenome (GOLD analysis project Ga0214543, IMG submission 160094) | Root nodule microbial communities from cowpea collected in UCLA plant growth center, Los Angeles, California, USA - CNSS2 | ecosystem: Host-associated > Plants > Roots > Nodule | place: USA...
CCATCTGGAAGACAATATGAAGACCATATGTTGTTATGTTTAAAGCTATCTTGTAAAATGTAATTAGATTAGTTAGAATCAGTATTGTACAAGAAAATTCTAGTATTTCTCGAAAAATCAAAGTGATAATCGATTATCACTTAGAATAATCGATTATCCTGAGCTGAACCAATTTTTTCAAGAAAGCACTGGAATAATTGATTATCACCTCTGATAATCGATTATCTGCTCAAAATTTTTTTTGTCATAAGCCACACTGGAATAATCGATTATCACAAGTGATAATCGATTATCCTGGTCAGTTGGGCGCGACTGTTCAGGTTTTTGATCTAATTTCTTGAAACCCTATTTAAGGAACCTCAGAGTTACTTCTCACTTACCTTTTTGAGAAGCTAGAGTACTAGTGTTGTGACTGTAAGAGAGTTCTCTGAGTGTTCTCAATAAAAGCTTTGAAAAACCTAGTGTGAGTAGAGCGATAACTTTTCTTGAGAGGTGTTCTAGGAGATTGAGTGCTACTGTTGTTGCTAGGAAAGCTAAGGTCAAGGTTCTCTGTGTGATTCAGAGAAAGGTGTTCATCTCTTGTGTGATTCAAGAGAGGTGTTTTCTTTCCTTACACTCTTAATATCTGATTGTAAATCTGTTACTTATTAGTGATTTAGTTAATCTCGTTTTTGAGAGATTAACAACTGGACGTAGGGTCTTTTGATCCGAACCAGTATAAATACTTGTGTTCAATCTTGTTCTCTATCTCTTTATTTCATCTATTGTTGAGTTTAAAGAAATTATTTATTGATCTAATTGATAAATTTTGGAAAAATTTTTAAAGTATTAATTTTATTACTTAAAAACCAATTCACCCCCCTCTTGGTTTTGTCCGCACACTCAAACATTCCGCTATGCGATACCAACAACTCCTAATTAACCTACAAAGCAAATAAACATAGATTAGCATGTAGGCTTAAGTCAAGTCAACTATAGTCAACAAGTCAAACCTAATCAAAGGTCAACAAGTCACCTAAAGTTGATTCAACTAAGTCAACTTAGGGAATCAAAAATACCAAACACAAATGAAAGGAATGAAGAATTAGTGAACTTCCTTTCTAAACATGCTTATTCTTCTTAAGCATTTGCCTCCATCCTTGGTTGGGGTCAATCCTTCATCATTTTGGCTAGGGTGTTTTTAACGAGGCACCCCAACTTTATGAATACAACAAAGGGTTCTTCATCTATTCAGTGGATTCATAAATATTTCTTTAAGTTCCCCACCACTTACCAAAGTAAGCAGCCTGGGTCAAACACCCAATTGTTAAAGCATTTTCTTAAGTTCCCCACCACTTACCAAAGTAAGCGGCCTAGGTCGAACATCCAATTGTTAAAATATTTTCTTAAAGTTCCCCACCACTTACCAAAGTAAGCGACCTGGGTCGAACACCCAATTAAAATATTTTCTTAAAGTTCCCCACCACTTACCAAAGTAAGCGGCCTGGGTCGAACACCCATTTGTAACTTATTTCCTTAAGTTCCCACCACTTACCAAAGTAAGCGTCCTGGTTCAAACACCCAATTGTTAATTATTTTCGCTAAGTTCCCCACCACTTACCAAAGTAAGCAGCCTAGGTTGCACACCAAATTGTTAAAGCATTTTCTCTAAGTTTCCCACCACTTACCAAAGTTAGCGGCCCGGGTCGAACACCCAATTGTTAAAATATTTTCTTAAAGTTCCCCACCACTTACCAAAGTAAGCGACCTAGGTTGAACACCCAATTGTTAAAATATTTTCTTAAAGTTACCCACCACTTACCAAAGTAAGCGCCTAGGTCGAACACCTAATTGTTAAAATATTTTCTTAAAGTTCCCCATCACTTACCAAGGTAAGCGACCTAGGTCGAATAACCAATTGTTATAATGTTTTATTAAAGTTCCCCACCACTTACCAAAGTAAGCGGCCTGGGTTGAACACCTAATTAAAATATTTTCTTAAAATTCCCCACCACTTACCAAAGTAAGCGGCCTGGGTCAAATACCCAATTGTTAAAATATTTTCTTAAAGTTTCCCATCACTTACCAAAGTAAGCAGCCTGGGTCGAACACCCAATTGTTAAAATATTTTCTTAAAGTTACCAACCACTTACCAAAGTAAGCGGCCTGGGTTGAACACCCAATTAAAATATTTTCTTAAAATTTCCCACCTCTCACCAAAGTAAGCGGCCTAGACCATGCATATCAAACAACTATAACAATTCCAAGAAAATAATAAAGTCATCAAACAACGCAACTATAACTCGAGTTAGCAACATCACACAACGCAATAAGTATACGAAAGGCATTCATCATATTAAAAGAAAGGAAAAATTGTACGAGTTATTACAAACTTATGATTAAAAACAAATCAAATATTCAAATCATAAATCCTAAGCAACTGGCTGCTCCATGTCCACCTCCACTACCACAGTTTCATCAGGGTTCGCAGCCACTGAAGCTGCCACCTTATTAGCTTCCTCCTCCGAATTGTATTCCATCTCGCTCACAAGCTGCCCGTCCACCACATCCTTGTTCACGTCACACTTGGCGTTAGACGCGTCAACATCCTTGTGGAAGAAGGCCGCTTGCCGCAAACCCTTCTGAAACCTATTGATGTGCTTTTGAATAATGTGGCCATTCAAGTCCTCAAGTTCGCTTTCTAGCCCATCATGCTTCTCCTTCAGCTCGTCATAATCGGTCTCAATGTCGACAATCTTTTCATTCAGTTTTTTCTCATAATCCAGACATCTGACCTTCCACGACCCCAACCGCTTCCTTTCCACTAATCACTCCTCCTTTTCTTTTTCCCTAGCTGCTTTCTCCTCTGCGTGCTTGTCGGCCTCGACCTTCAACTCTTCTCGGAGCTCCTCCACCTTTGACCGACCACCCTCATTCATCTCTCTTTGAAGTAAACTGCCCACTTTGCGCCCCAAGATCAAATCCTTACTATTAACCTCCAGTATGGCCTTGACCATGGCGTTGGGCTCCATGTTGTCAATGGAGTTGACTAGGGACTCCGCTAAATTAATTCAATGTCACGTCGGATAGTAGTCTCCGGCAGCTCGATCAGACCAGCCTCCGACTTCTTTGCCCCAAAAGAAGATCCCAGCCCCAACAGTGTGGCCCTTACTCGCTTTATGTCTTTCCCAGCACCCGTCTTGGCAAGCACGTCCGCGTTCCTCTTCGTCCCTGCATGGACATGCACCTCCACTAGCGGATCCTGTAAGTTAGGAACTTCAGTATTCCCAGCATTTTTTGCTTTTGCAACCTTCTCCTTGCACAGGGCCTGAAATAAGTTCAAGTTCTTCTTCCCAAGTTGAGCCATATGACTTGCAGTGGCAAGAAACATCGGTTATTTCCCTTAAAATAACATAGCGGTTAAAATACAAAAAGATACCTTCTAAATCAACAATTGGGTGCATGGATAAATAAACTATAACTAAACCCTTAGTGGGCATCTTATCGTTAAACTTCATCAACGTCTCCACCACCTCCCTACCAGCTACTAACAACTCCTCTCTCTTCATATCCTTATACCGCCAAGGTTTGTCAGTCTAGCTGAAGGGGAACTTCGTACTTCTGTCATCATTATAAAAGTAGGAACGCCTTGACTCCTCTACTACCACTTTAAAGAAACCATCTTTAAAGTGCTTAAACGATTGAAAAACGGCTTCCAATCTATTTATCCTTGACCGGCTTATAATTGACAACCAGGTAGTTGGACTCTTGGGCCGAGTGTCATAGAAGTACAGGAAGCACTAAGGTGACGGTTGGAGATACAAAGACCGACACAACACCAAAAATGCTTGTAGATAAGCCCAATTGTTAGGATGCAGCTGAGTAGGGACATCATTAAGTATTTTGAAATGGATTTCTCCTTTTAACTAGTGTTTCTGCAATCTAATGCAAGTTATTAACAATAAGTTGCTTAATTAACTAGAATACTCTGGATATTTATACACTTTGATATTTGTATATCTAGATGTACAAATTATATAAGTATGGAATTGTTTAGGTTATTGATTGAGAGTTCAATGGAATAACTTGGATATTTATACACTCTTGATTGCAGGATTTGTTTCGAGATTTCTTAATCTGTTTAAATTGCTTCATTTGAGGATTTTAGGGTAGAAGTTCAAGATGGAAGTGATGCAAAGGTTGAAATTTCTCCTCTTCATATAGTTTATACACTACTTGCTGAACCTATAGAAGGTGAACAACCAACGATATTCCACAAGCTTGATTTCTCCTATGGGTATCGTCTTGGTCGTCTAGGGGCCCGACCTAATTCATGAAGATGGATAAAATGTCCCAAAGTTGACCTAAAGTTTATAGGTCCAAGAATTGAGCCTAAGTTTATTTTGTTACTAATTGATATTTTATTAAGATATTTTGTATGAGAGAGATATTTTAATCAGTCGGTTATTGTTTTTATAACTACTTTACCTATAAAGTAAAGGTTAACTTCCAAGGTCAGGGAAACTATTTTCTAGCGTCAATCTTTTAATACTTTATTTTTTTTTTGTTTTAGTAACAACACCGAGTTTTTGTCGAAACATATATTGATACAATTGATTGATTTACATTGGTTTCTTCCCTCTATAATTTATGTACTTGTCAGTGTATTCACATAGACATATGTGAGCTTTACTTGATCCTTTCAAAAATAAGTTGTTTCTTCTTCGTATTGTAAATATGCTTCTGATTGCTAAGGTTTATAGTTGACACTAGTTTATATTCCATGCCTTACCCATTCTCTCAAATATTCTATCTTAATGTTGTAATTGCTATTCATAGCTTTTTGCACTCTTGATCATCATGACCAACCTTTAGGTTGGTTTTCGTGTCACTTTCATAGTCTGGACTAATAATTGTACTTGTAAAGAATAGTCCGAGATATTAGTTATTTTATGTCTAGCCATGGCATGAATATCTAAGTAGCAGTTGTAAAGATAATTCTTTACAATGCTTACTATAAACTTCACACTTTTTTCATTTTTTATTTTTTGGGTGGGGGAACATTGAGAGATATATGGACACAATTATATTGTGCTTATATTCTAAAACCTTAGACACTATCGTTAAGTAATCATACCTCATAACTATCAAATTTTCCCTGGAATTTGTAGAAAAGGAGGCTAGGAAGGTACTACTTTCATTGTTTGAGAAGAATTTCCCAAATGAAGATAACAACTTCTACATTGGGGATCAAATATGCATTCTCTCTCTTAGTAGAGAAAGCAAGTATCAAGAATAAACTTGATGAAGTGAATGAAACAATGCCAAAGGAGAAAGTGCTTCTAGAATACCTTATGCATCTCTTTTACACCATAACGACTTGTTAATTTTTCAAATTTTAAAACACATAACATTGTAATGACTTGTTAATTTTAACTTTTACGTTTTGTCATTTACATCATTTAATATTAAAATTGTAAACTTTGTTCTTTGTTCCTTTTATAAACGTTATATGGACAAATTATAAATACAAAAATCTAAAATATTTATCTTTTATAATTTTTCTTTTATTTCATGATTCATGTATTATTAAAAAAATAAGAAACAAACAAACAGACAATATCGGGAGTTTTTAAACTTCAAGCACCCTATCCAGTAGTAGAGATTTCGAAAACCCTAGTAGTAGGGGTTTTGAAAACCCTAGCCAGTAGTCGGGTTTTAAAAATCCCAAGCAATAGCGGGGGTTTCGAAAACTCCAAACAAGTTGCGTTTTTTTAGGAGTTGTTAAAAAACCTCGTAATTTGTTAGTTATAATAGTTTTTCCATGAGAATTACAAATCTCAAATAAAGTAATTAGTGGGGGTTAAAACCTCCGAAAACGCCAAATATAACCGCTAATAAAAACAATTATTTTTGTAATATAATTATATTCTAAAATACTAATATTTTAAAAATTGACATTTAAAAATATTACAAATATTAGAAATATTTTAGAAAAGTACACTAATATAAAACATTTTAGATTTTAATATCTAAAACACAAGAAAAATATTTAATGTTTTATATTTAAATATCAATTTTATAAATGTTTGTATATTTTTATAAAACACTTAATAATTATATTCCAATATTTTAAATAAATATATTCTATTTAACAATTAAATATAAGAATTATATTCAATTTATAATTAAATCAAATAATTTATAATTGGATTTCAAAAATAATTAATAAAAATATATAATGTTTATAAAAAATTAAATTTGGTCTCAATTTGGAAGGAACAAAATTGTTCCATTTTAACCAAAACTAAGATTAAATTGACCCAAAATAACGTATGTAAAGACTGAATTGAACAAAAATAACGAATATATGGACTAAATTGAATAAAAGGAAATAACACAACCACAAACTGACACATGCACTAACATTGACATGTGACAAATTGTGACTTAACACGTGGATAATTTTTTTGTCAATTTAAAAATTAAAGAAAAAATAAAAAAAAAAATCAAAGAAATTAAAAAGCTAGAAGTTGACACGTGACTGTTCATTGACATGAATTATTTAAACACCACAAAAGGACCAAATTCAAGAAAATGAGGATCTAATTGAATGCAAAACGAAAAAATGGACCAAATTTAACAAATACAACGAAAATAGGGACCAAATGTATATTTAAGCCTTTTTGCTAATTTTATTGTCTAAGAACTGCAAAATGAGTTAATAGATTGTTCATTCAATTTTCTTTTGTATTTTCGTCATTCAATCCGTCTTTTACATGATTCTTTACATTTCACCAATTATATTCATCCAAACAATATTCGAATGTGCTTCTATCTCTTCATCTCGTTCAATTTTCCCTTTCATTCAAGATTAAATTAGGTTTGCTTTTGTAAAATGTTGATTTGGTGTATGTGCAAAGTAATTTCACTAAATCAATGAGCATACAATGACCATTTTTGAATTCAAGAAGTACATAGTGACTCTAGGAATATTTGTGTACTTTCCAAAAGGGATCATTTTTACCTGTAAACAAAGGTGATATGTTTATAGTAGCATCTTCAACAAAGATTTGATTTTGTCCAACATTTTGAGATCTAGTTTTGAAAAACTACCAAAAACCAACTTTGATGGCAACTTGTAGAATAAAAGAGGAGGTTGAACAAAACCAACAGGGGGTGAGATGGTTTGAAGTTAAACTTTTGATTTTTATAACTTTTCATACATTCAAAACTTGTTTTTAGTAAATCTTAAGTTTCTATTAAGTTGTAATAGAAAATATTAGAATATTTAATCTTTTGGAAAGTATGTAAAAATTAAATTTTTCTTAGTAACAGCCGAATAAAAAGAATAAGGAATACGGAAAGTCATACATAAAAGTTTTATACTAGTTCAGATCAACAAGTATCCTACATCTAATGGTTAATCACCTTAAAGAGAGTGATTACAAATTTACTATCTTAAACTGATATTACAACCACTAATACATAATGAAACGTGCAAAAAAAAATTAAGATAATGAAAAGAGACCTCGTTTGCAAAACCTACAAAGGATGAGAAAACACATGTCTTCATAATCGCAAGAGATAAACCTAACCTCCCTTGAATAACAACAAAGGATGAAAAAAACTTCTCTTGAAAACAACAAAAGATAAGAACACTTCCCTTAACAAACTTTAAGGGATGAACAAAGCTTCAAAACCTTAACAACAATAGACACATCTTATCATTCAAGAACACATTCTGAGAAATTTAAAAGCCACTATTCTGAAAACTAGGCTAAACCAAAACTTGTTATAAAGTGAATTTTCACAATATAACTTCTATTTCTTTAAAACATAGAGCTCTACCTAATTTATAGAAGAAAATTGTGCTTTGGCCCATTTCAAAATTGTTAGTTTTGAAATGGTTGAAATGCCAAGAAAGAGGGTTGAATTGGCTAGTTAAAAAATTTAGGCTATCTTTTACAAGCTGAAAACCACCTTTAATTGAATCAATTAAATTACCAAGTTCGGATACAAAAGATGTTGGACAATATACTTTTAGTCGATCAAAAGCAAAGTTAACAGATTGATTTTACTAAACAGATTCTATTATGGTATAATCAATCGATTGAAACAGAAAAACAGTCGACTAAAATACTGGGAAAAATGCAGAAATGCAGATTCAAGTGTTAAACTAGAAATAATGCACAAGAATGATCAAGATAGGTCCTCAATGATTATACAAACATGCTCAATGCTGTAGATGTCATGAAAACTTGCAAGAACATGAAAAAGATTATTAAAGCACAAGTTCTTGAAACTTTAAAATGAGTATGCAAGAGAGAAAGGTTAAAGAAGAGAGGAGACCACGAGATTTTTATAATGGTTCACTCAAACCTGAGCTACATCCAGTTTGTCAAGGCAACTTGAGCTTGACTTTGCACTATTTCAAAAGATTTACAAAGTATCCACCCTTACACTTTCAAAATATGCAAAAACCACACAAAAGACTCTTGAATCACTCAAGAGACACACCAGCACAGCAAGAACCCTCTTGCAGACCTGGAAAACCACCAGGCACACACACAATGCTTAAGAAAGATCAAACCTTAGTGGTAGGACAGCCCAGCCTACCATAAACCACTTTCTCCAAGCTTCAAATGAAGCCAAAAGCTCCAAGAATTGATCTAAGATCAATCTTCAGCTGCTGCAAACTGTATGATCACGAAGGAGAGAGTTTCCAGAACAAATTCGCGCTAAAAAATGACCAACAGACCTCTCTTTCGAAAATCACAACTTTTATAGTCAAACTGTTATGAAATTCAATAAGTTGATTTCCAAATCAATCGGTTGATTTCACTTGACTTAAGTGAAATCAGTCGATTAAAAAAAAAAATCAACTAATTGAATTTGTTGCAGTTTAAGACTACTACAACCAACCATTTAACCTGTTAAAAAACCATTCAACAGATTAAAAGAGACATTTTAACTTGTTGAAAAATCATTCAACAGATTAAAAGACACAGCTAAGACCAAATACATCTAATTAATGCTACAAGGTCTACAATATGAATTACAAACTTCAAATACACTTTCTTAATGATGTAATCATGTGGAGAGCACACGTTCCAGCCTTAATCAACATGGATATCATTAAATCTCCTTTCCTTCATCAATGTAGGCTTCATTCCAATGATAATGGCTTCAAGCAAGTTCAAAAGGGCTTCATTAAATCTTCATCAAATCTTCAAGAAGCATACCACCTTGGCTTCTCATGTCAACAAAAATTAGGCTAGGATAATCAATTATTGCTTATGATAATCGATGTTTCCAAAATGATTCAGAAAACAAATTTTCTTTTATGATAATCGATTATTTCATAGATAATTGATGATCTCAACCTAGAAAATTTATCTATAATCGATTATGATAAGTGATAATCGATTATCACATTGGAATAATATTTTTTATGTGAATTTCAATACTCATCGAGGTGTTAAGGATGTAGGTGAGTTGCAACTGTCTCCCACTCACTATTTAGAATTTTATTACACTAATTTAATACATAAATCACATTTCTAAGATTTCAACACAACTTTTTACAAGTCTTCAAGATGATTTTTGCATTCCAACTATTCTTCAAGAATTAATCTTTTTCTTCATTAATTTATCATCATCAAAACTTCCTTTTCTTTAAGATTTAACGTCGGACATCCATCTTCACCTTAAATAAACACCATTGGGCCATCCTTTTTGGACATTATGGAATTAATGTTTGGAATAAAAGGGAGTTGGGTGCCATGGATGAAAAGTTATGCGTTGATCAACAATGCATAAATATTGAGCAAAAGTGGTATGAAAGCCGACAAATAATATATGAAATGACGGAGGATGTAATTGATAAAACATTGTGTGGATGTAGTTAAGATTGTTAATAACCTCCATGGAAAGTAAAGATTTGATGTTGAAATTGTACAGTTAAGGACACTTCATCAACACATCAATGTTGTGCTTCAAATTTTGGCTGAAAGGGTGGGACAAATGTCTAATGATGTAAGTCAACTATTAAAATATTATAAACAAGCGTAGGAAACTGAAATTGTTGATTTTTATGAAGAGAATGAGGTTTGTGGACAATCATATAATGTTGTAAGACATAGGAAAATATTTTTATTTGATAAAATAAATTAATGGGATAATGTTATTTATTTAAATTATTTTTGGATTGGCAGGATAAGGATATATGGTAAGCTCACTTGGTTAGATCTTTAATAGAATGGATCTTAAGTTTAATTCCCATGTAGAATGTTTTTTACACTTTTTAAGTTTTAATATATAAAAAAATGTATTATAAAGTTGGTAAAATGTGTAACGTGATATCATAGCCTAGTTGGTTATAAGTTATGATTAAAATAATATAGGACAATTTTTAAAGCTAGGGTTTAGATAAGCAGTTTATTAGACTCTGTTAGAAAAATAGGTAGTTTAGAAGAAAGAGAGTTAGGTGTGTTGGCAATGGTAACCATATATGGAACAAAGATACAAGTTTCGATCTAGACTTGGAATTATAATATTGGATGATATATGTAACATCCCATTTAAATATTAACCTTAAATGAATGTAACGTCACACAAAATAATATAAGAAGCCAGTCATGGAGTATAACCACTACTCCTTACAGTTGTCCAAAAGAAACCAGGAAAGAAACTAAGGCACACCGTGATGCCAGTAATAAAATAGAGTAAGGTATCTAAAATATTCCAATTAAAGTTCTAGGATAAGGCAAAATATGGGTCATAGCCTTAAAAGAAAAGCCCAAATAAGCGGAAGCCATCCCAGAGGCTAAGCAGCGAAATCACCATTTCCCTGTTGACCACGAGGATTTCTCGCATCTGCTCACATCAATAAATTGATGATCATCGCAAAGAGAGAAAATCACACACACAGAACATACAACAAGCAAAATGGGTAAGCTGGAGTAGAAAATGATTTATCATACAGTTACATACAATTTCATAGTTCAAGATGCTCATGTCAACCAATCATGTTATGACTTGCAACCAATACACTAAGACTCACGACACGACTCATTCGGATACATATAATTAGTCAGATTCAGCGGATGCTTGCACTTATGGTGGTCTTTACTGCTCTACCGAGCTAAATGTTACTATGTTTCATTCCCCCCCCCTCTACAAGGTTAGCCCTTAAAGTGTTTCAGGCCTCTTGCTACTCTCACCACTCGAGTCAATACGCTCTATGTAAGACTAACTAACTCTTTAGAGTGTTAAGACAATCCTTACCTTGAATCCTTACTAAAATATATAGATAGGGCACCACCATGAACTCCCACTAACAGGGTCATGGAATTACATCCTGACCAACTGAGGCACCACCATAAGGTCTCACCTAGAGGCTCATGGAATTACGTCCTAACCAAAGAGGCACCACCACGAAACTATCGTGGAATTACGCCCTAACCACATACAAATCATGTTTCACCAACCAAGAGTGTATTAGTCATGCATACCAAACTCATGCCAACATTTATAACCCACCTTCATTCATATTCCATGCCAAAATCATACCAAACTCATCATATTAAGTCTATGAACCATTCTATACATGTTTTAATACAGTAATCCAACTAAACATGTGACATTCATCCAAGAGTAGAGAAATAAATAGAACAAGAACTCATTCTCTCCCAGCTCCTCGCTCAGGCATAAGGGTCTCGCTCAGGCGATAAGTTCTCTCGCTCAAGCGAGCTCCTTTCGCCTAGGCAAGAGCTCGACAAACAGGAACAATGGCCTTCTGCACTTTCTTGCTTAGGTGAGACCTCCTCGCCTGAGTGAGACTATCCCTCGCTCAAAATGAAGACTGGTCGCCTAAGCGACAACTCGCAGAAAAGACCTTAGCGAGCCTCTGTTAGTCTCGCCTAGGCGAGGCACGCTCATTTGGGCGAGAAAACTAGTGCTCACCACTGTTCTCCTATGTAACAACCAAACTTTCGAATCAAATCATGCTTTAACATAATCCCAAATCAAACACAACAGCAATCCAATCCATACCAACTCATAACAGAGGTAAAACAAGTAGAAAATAGTAAGAAACAGAAAACCCTAGCTTCCCTTACCTGGAAGGAGCTAGTACAAGACCTCGACACTTTAAGCCAACGGACCCAGGAGCTCCACAAGCAGACTTGAGAGCTGAGAACAGTGGCACAGAAGATAAATGAGTTTAATATTGTGAACCCCAACAAAAACCATGAAAAACAACTTAGAAAGGGAAGACTATGGTTCAAGAACTGACTTACATGAAAGGAGAACGAAGTCGAACTTGCTTGAATGGGACAGAGGGACAAACCCTAGCAAAGGTACTGTGGAGAGAAGAAAGTGAGAGTTAGGGCACTGATTTTTTAGAGTGAGCTGCAAATGAAAGACCTTGGCTGCTTTAGGGGCCTTGGCACCTTATGGGTCAGCCTTTAGGCCCAATAGTATGGCAACCCTTAAACATTAGGACACTAAATAAAAGTGGGCCTTACAATATAGTTGGTTACAAAGGAGCCATAATTTTTGAATTGAGTAGTGTGGCCAAGGTAAAGGGAATTAACTAGACTTTGTTTATGGAAAAATGTTTAGTAAATTTTATTTGGATTAAAGTATATAATTGTATTTTACTTTGATAGTTAAAAAGATTTTAACAGTTGTTGGATAATGTTTTTATTTATATGGGTCTTTTATCGAGACCAAGCTTGTAGCGATTGTGACTTGCTATTTTTGGTGAGGTTTTATTACAAGGAAGTTTTATTAACTAACATGGTTTTGTTGGCTTAAATTTTTTTTTTATCTATTGCTATCTTATTTGGATAAAGTGAAAATTTGTTTTGGATATTTGTAGAGTATTTTTATGCATTCATATTTTAAGTGGATAAAGCTAGAATAGTTTTTCGTATTTTCAAGTTGGAAATGGTTTATTTTATGTATGTAATTGTGGTTTTGTGATTAGCACAATATATGATATACAAAAGTTAAATTATTTGAAAACTTTTAGTGCCTTGAGGCATGTGTTTGGTGATTTGGGGTGTTTGTGTAATTTTCTTTTCAAGGGTTGTAAATATAAATAATTAGTATATTATACATAATATAGATTATAAGACTTTCATAATATTGTACTCCATATGATTTAATACTATATATATATATATATATATATATATATATATATATATATATATATATATATATATATATATTTATATATTATATATTTTTATTTATATATATATATAT
>Ga0214543_1010789_pt1 | contig 13253 bp, 10 predicted proteins | sample CNSS2metaG_FD_160094 | JGI IMG/M metagenome (GOLD analysis project Ga0214543, IMG submission 160094) | Root nodule microbial communities from cowpea collected in UCLA plant growth center, Los Angeles, California, USA - CNSS2 | ecosystem: Host-associated > Plants > Roots > Nodule | place: USA...
TATATATATATATATATATATGAAAAAAGTTGGCAAATTTGCGGTTTTGATTCCTTTTATTAGAGTAATTATAGATTTATTATTATTATTATTATCTCCTCAAGCAAAGAAGAGTTTAAGTTAGTTTATTTTGGTATTTGCGGCTGTTTGTTTTATTATTTTAGTTTTTGCAGAATTTGTGAAGATCTTTTTTAGTTATTTTATCATAGTTTAAGTTAAGGTGAACAATGATTAGTGGTTGCATCAGATATTTATGGATGTTCCTTGGATTTTTTTATGTGTTCTATGTTGACTATTAAAAAAATAATTATATTAGTACTCTTGTTAATATACTTTAAAATTTCAAAATCAATGTTTATTAATGTGTTTTGAAGGTACAACAGAAAAATAACAAAAAACAAAAAATATATTCTAGGTATATACGAAAATGTTCTTTTAGTATATTTATCTTTGTTGTATCAAAATTGGTATAAAAAAAGATGATGGTGTAGTTTATATAAGCTCTCTGTGTGTGCGCGCGTGTGCGTGTGTGTGTGTTTTGAGGGATTTGAAAAGATGAAAAGGTGTGTGGATAGGTGGATGACTCAACAAAAAGGTACGAAACTCCGTTCGTAAGACTTTCTGAGAGAGTGGTGGGAAATGGAACTTAAGGACTTCACCACGTATGTCTCTTGGAGAACAGTAGGGAGTGGACTCTGTCCTAGTGAATATGAGAGATTTTATCTTTGTGGGATGAATAATTGGTAAATTGTGCGTATTGATACAACTGGTGAACTTCGCTCGTAAGTCTCTCCGAGAGAGCAGTGGGGAGTAGACTTCATCCATAAGACTTTGGGAGTAGTGACACATTCTAACTTTAGTGAATAATGAATAATTAGTAAGTTACATGTGCGAGTTAAAGTTGATAACCTAATATTTGCTTAGTTATGGGAGAGTAAGAGGCTGGAAAGTGGAAACGTTGTGGGAATGTGTGATAATTGCAAAAGTATTTTATCGGGTAGTTTTGTATGAGTCGATGCATTGCGCTAAGATCATTTGTGTGTTGAGTTGGTGTGTAAGGTCATAAGTGGTTGCAGTGTTGCTTTAATAAATTTTTTGAGTTGTTTTGTAAGACTGCATGTGTTATGAACGATAGGATATGATCATGAGTGCGGTTAGAATGTTGGTCGAAGCATATGATGTGATTTTTATATTGTTCGATTGTGAATTATGATTTTAAGGTTGATTGTGTGTATGTTAGCTCACTCTTTTGTTTGTGTGTGACTACAATGATCATATTTTTATACATGAGCAAATGATAATGCAAATGCAATTAAAGATACACAACAGTTAGGAGATGTATTGAGATTTTAGTAGAAAGAGTTTTATTTTGGTAGAATAATGTATTAGAGATATTTAACTCTTTTTTATATTTGGCTTATTTGATAAATTACATTTTTTTACTGAGTTTGATTTTGAAATTTGATAAAGATTTTGAACTTTTTGTTCATAGTTAAGTTTTGATTATGATTAAGTCATTTGATAAGATGTTAATGACATCCTAGATAGGGTGTTACACTTTTGATGATGTGGTTGAGACTAACTGATGAAAGAAATTGTGAGGTATAAATTGTTTATGATTTATTGTTTGAGTTTATTAGTTGTGTATGAATTCATTGAATAGTATTTTAGGAGTCATAATTTAATTTTCTCCGTTGATGTTGCTAGACTTTTTAAGAAACTGTGGGGAGTGTGTTTATGAATAAGTTTGGAGACAATCATGTGTAAATCTTGATTGTTGTTCGAGAACTTCTTGTATTGTGTAACTTTTTATTTTGCACCCCAATTCCCCCATTATTTCCATTTTTGAAGCTTTTACTTCATGTACCCACACACTTACTCATACACTCCCACACTTTATATTTCCACTTTTACCCTTATTTTTAATTAAACCTAAACCTTTTCATATATACCATCTTTTTCAAAAAAAAAAATGTAAAAAGAAATTTCGTTTACTCTTTGATTTTTTTCGCACATGATACTTATTTTCAAACAATAAAAAATATTAAAAAAAATACAATTTTAGACAATAAAAAATCAATTTTAAATAATTTTTGTGGGTGGTTTGATATTTTTTATGTCTCCAATATTTTATAATTATTTATTTTTACTTTTTAGTGATATAATATAATAATTTAAGAGTGATTAAAATAATAAATTAAAATTAGGTAAAAGAATAGATCAAAATATGGTTATATTTTCTAAATTGCATTTATAGGATAAATTTATTTGAACCATAAGTATAGATTTATTAAATAAATAAAAAGATGAATGATGTATTCACATCACATGCCAACCCCTGTGACAAATTTGTTCTACCTTGTCTTCCGGATACAATTAAAAGACGCCCTCTGTTACTATCGCCACATACAAACACTATAAATTTCCTCTATAATCTTCTGTCTATGTGGAATGATGTAATACTCATTAACCTTTTCAATACTACACAAACTTCTATTCTAAAAACTTATTATAACAGAGATCCATATAAATTAAAGATCAAATTTTATTATAGTATAAAACTAAGGATATATCTTTCTTTATTATATATGTCAATTTTGTAAAGATGATTCTTGTAATACTTCTTTCGAACAATAAAGAGACGGTATTGGAAAAAAAATGTTAAATATATTTTTTACTTTTAAACAATTTAATTTTTTTTTATATTTAAATTAAATGATATATCTAAGTGACATGTTTGTTATGTAAATTAAGCTCTACAATAACCTATAATATAATCACATTTAATTTATTGTAAACATGATTTCATAAAATATAAGGATAAAATGAATACATAATTTATTTTATGAACGAAAGATAGTTTTTTTAAATAATTTAAAAATAAAATATATTTCTCAAAAGAACACATCTTAGCACTTTTTCTTAAACACGGTTGAAGTTATCGATAACAATAAATTTCCTTCATTTTAGGTTGAATCAGTAACTTCTATCCTATGATTAGTGGCTTTTACTTTGACAATGGAAATCCAAAGAGCATTTAAGTGAAGGGAATAAATTTGCATGAATCTCATGAGAAAAGCCGAATTCATAATTGGGAGCTATCAAGATTATTGCTCAATAAATTTCCGAGGTTTCTGTTAATATCATTACAATTATTCTGCAGAGTGAAAGAGACTTCCATTAAATGAGTCTTTCACAAGCTGTCATTATTTCTTGAATCTGCCACTGCAGATAATTAGATTAGTTAAATGTTTTCTCGTCAACTCAACTTGTCAAAATTTCAAACTTCACACGAAATCATGATTTAAATTTTGAGATTCTTCTTGCTTAACAGGGAAAGAATCATTTTAATATATGTTCGAAAGATAAGAAATATCTGAAGATATTATTATCTTATGAAATTTTAAAACATATCAGATGATGTCGTGGAATTTATTTTTCTCTGTTTTTCTTGTTGGAATTCTAACATTTTTGTAATAATTAACTAGTGCAATGCATAAAAAAAAAAAAAAAACTTCTCTTCCTTTCATCTAGTCATGTCGATGTATTCTTTCCTTGCTTTTTCCTATTTTCTCTCCTAAAAATGATATTATCCACTTCATATTTTAAGGTGGCTATGTTGACCAACAAAGAACGAAACAAATTTCTTCCTTCCCAAGGCACGAGCAAAGAAAATTCTTTCTGCTTGGAATTTTATTTTAGCTCAAATCAAAGTCATTACTTTTGCAAGTCATGCTGAATTTGTTGTAATCATGAAATGGATTCAGTGACTCTAGACCATAGGCTAGCACGAGAGTTTTACTTTTCTCTACCTTCCTCAACACGTTGGAGACTTTTCATTTCGACTCTCTCCCACCACTATAAAGCTTCCCCTCTGCAGTGCTTAAACCACAAAAACTTATCAAAAATTGATCTAAACTTTGTGGAACAATTAGCGATGAATAATATCATCAGAGTGGGACTACTTCTGTGTTCAGCTTTGCCTCTTTTAAGCTGTTTCATGGAACTTTTTGTTGCTGCCACTGCTTCTCAACCACACTGCGACACAGTGTCCGAGGAAAGTGAGTTGAACAAGAAAAAAGACGATGATGCATCAGTCTCTGCTAACGTGGCAGCTCAAAAGCACTTTCGTCAAATTCAACGCATATGTTAAGGGATCTTGGATTAGAGTTTTGAAGATGGTGATATAGAGTTTTTAATAGTATTCTACGAGTCATTTTTTATTTTCTAAGTTGATGTTGTTCGAGAGCTTCTTGTATTGTGTTAGTTGATTATTAGGATTGTTATTGTTGACTTCTGGAGTACAAGAAAATTTAGTACTGCACTGTGAGGAAGAGAGAGAACAAACGTTGTTAAATGTGACTCAAACATTGCTGTTCTGAATGATGAATGTATAATACAGAATAATTTATTCTTCATTACAATGATAAAGAGACAACCGATTTTAGCTGAGTTGATATTTAATAATATGGCCGTAAATTGAGGATGGTGTTGTTGGGGACACTGATTTCATTTCCTGAACTTAGTTTGTTCCTGTCTTCCTGAGGTGAGTGAGACTGGAGCATGACTTGGTGGGGCATCTGTGTCTATGATTAACTTTTTTCTCAGACTTATCGACCAATTATTCATCAACAGCGTAACTTTCAAAATCCAGTATCTGTATAACATTTGGGGCATGCATGCTTGCATCAGATTGATTTCAATGGTGGTGAATTTCATTTGCATCAGTCTTATCAGCTTGAAAACAGGTAGGCCAAGTTCGAGTTAAAGCATATGAATGTAACTTTCACAATCAATTTGTTTCCCTTTGATTCATTTAACTATCTCTTAATGCTCAGACAAGAAAAACAAAGAAAATTTTCGAACCAATGACCTCATAAACAAGGTTTTTTTAATTAAATGAATTCCAGGAGAGTGTAATTAAGTAGACAATGATTTACGTTATGCTACGGAACTTGTTCGGTTACAAGCTTTGGGTTGATTACGTACAGTTGAAGTTAACTAAAACACTTAAAAACACGATCAAGACTAAACACGCAACGCTTGAGGAGTTGGTAACAGATTTTTTAGTCAAGGTTTGATTTTGTAGAACGTGATAAATTATTTAAAGAAAAGTTACTGAATGCTTGCATTTTTTAATTAATGTATTCATTTTTTAACGTTACCAGAACTCTACCAAATTCTAAAACTCAATTGTTGAGGAGTTACTATTTATATGTAAACTATAAATACGAGGGACCAATTAGTACAATGAAATCAACACCCTAATCTTTGATATATATTCCAGCTGAACTCTGACGTGTGCTACACAACTAACAACTATTGAGCACTTCATCAGCACGAACTGCACATGCACATCATCAGCACATTATTTGATCTAAATCACTATACGACACTTATTGTGCGGTTAATAAGATCGAATTATGTGCTAATTTCTAGAACGCACAACACATTAGAGGCACTTTGTTATATGGTTGTAAAGAGGCATTAATGTGTTTCATGGACTAAGTACAGCTTCTGACCATCCTTAATCATGTCCACATCAGTAATTTTGCCACCATCTTCTGATAAAATACAAGAATGGCCAGAAAATTTTATTTGTTCTGCCGCTGATTTGATTAGCTCTTCGATGGAATGTGGAATCCATAGTACAATTCCATGTCTTCTATTATCTTTCGGATCCCACGGATGGAAAGGGAAGACTGTGCACTTCTTTGGGTGCATTTTATCTGAAAAAGATAGATGAAATTAAGGTTTACAGCACTTAGTGAACTAGAGTCTTCAAAAAATAGAGATGGTCAGGCATAACAACAAAAACATATGCACATCAATTGGAACAATAATGTTTTTTAGTCTGCTAGCTCTTCATGGAAGAGGTAGAACTAGATGCATAACATTCATGTAATTGTTTTTCTTAAACATTGTGTTTGAGAGACAATGAAGGAACAATGATTGAGAGACAATACAGTTAAGGAACTATAATAAAGTTAACCCCAAAATTAAAATTTAACAAAGAAAACTAAGCAGAGAATTAAGAGAAAAGGTGTAAAACATTGTCCAAAAAGAAACAATGTCAGTAGTAGTACCTGTAAAATCTTGGGAGGAATATGGGAATTCTAACAGTTGAGCAGATTTTGCATCTTCCAGCAACTTGATCAGATTCTTATTTCCACACATCCGGGCTTCATCAAGCGGGGTATTTCCCCATCTGTTTGTAATAAAATGAAAATGAAGGAAACTTTCTGTTATGCTATTTCGGCAAAATCATGTGAGGGAAGAAGAAAAGTACAGAAACTATATTGAGTAAGACTTGAAATTAGAGAAAACATGGCAGAAAAAGGAAAGTGTGATGAATGATACCTGTCTTTGGTAAAAACATTAGCCCCGGCATCTAATAGCAGCTTTGCCATGAAGTATAAACCTTCAGCTGCAGCTATGTGCAGAGGGCTTCGGTAATCATAATCTTTTAAGTTAGGATCCATGCCATTGGATAAAAGTCTTTTAAGGTAATCTGAATCTCCCCTTGCAACTGCTGTACACAAAAAACTACCAGCATTTTCGACCTTCATGGTGGCCCCTTCTTTAACAAGTAAAGAAGCAATCCGATCATTTCCATTCTTAACTGCTTCAAGTAAGGGCGTGTTCCCGAAGTTATCTATAAATTACCAAATAGGGATGGCTGTGTCAGTTCGTCAGCCAAAATCAAAGTAACTCGTAGAAATTTAATAAGTTTGACAATTACCTTTAATATTGACATCTACATGTTCATGAATAAGGAAAAGTGTGATATCTTCATGTCCTCTGGACGCTGCAAGATGCTGTCGGAAAAACAAAAAGGGGTTCATATCAGGAAAGTATTTCTTGTTATAGAATCCACATGTTGCTAAGTTATTATTTGCCAGAAACATCATAGATGAAGAGAAAGCAACAAAATTTTGTAAGACATCATAACAAGTTGCAAGTTCCTTACCAGTGGTGACCTTCCATCATAATCTGTTTTGTTGGGATCAGCCCCAGCTCGAATTAAGCCTTTGAGCTGATGTAGATCCCCATGAAAAGCTGCACCATTGACCTTCAAAGCAAGCTCAGCTTCTTGTTTTCCAATATGAAATGTGATGTCTGACTCCAACTGCTTACCTCGAAAAGACTCTTTTCCCTATAAAATAAGAAAAAAAATTAGGTGTCTCATGATGAGAAATTAGTAAACCACAATCTTCAATGTGTAAGTTGATACATCCATTGCTCGTTCAACTAGAGAGTAGCATAGAGTATTTTTAATTCATGTCAGAATCAGAAACTACAAAAGGAAGAGGATTCGAGAAATAGCATATATGAAATTATTACCTCTAGAAGGTTGTTTAATACTTTCCTTCCATCATAAAAGTATATGTCTAGGATATTTGTAAATGATTGTTTATCAAGTCGCAGGAGTCTACACAGTTCACAAACGCGGACAGTATATGGCTGAGGAATGTTGCAAAGAATAGATATTTCTCCAAATGAACTGTGACGCTGCAGAAGTGAAACAGTTTCTTCAGATCCATCTTCAGCTGTGCCTACTTCCTCCTGCATTGAAACAGCTTTGGGCACTCAAAAAACAAAAAAAAAAAATGAAATTTGTCTCTAGAATGTTCTTTATGAATCAGTTCTAAAATTCTACGAAGCTTCCTGTATCATAGACTACTTTGGACATGAATATTTTGTCTTGTGGAAAATTTACAAGATTCTCGGGCCCTTTGTTCATGCGAATACTTTCTTAAAGTATGCAATACAGAGTAAGAAAACGATATGAATAGCAGCATGACTATATTAAAAAAAAATCAGAAACCTTAGCACAAGAAAAATATAACAATTGAGAAATTGAGCAATTGTAGAAGTGAATGTGGAAATATAAAATCATACCAGCACTCCATGACAGACAAAATATAGTTGATCTACAACATTTCCTTGTTGCATTATAACTTCCCCTGGAAGAAAGAACTCCTCATGGATCCTAATAACCTGAAAGATCAGAAGAACATAAACTATAATCACTTCAACATTACACACTAAGAAGATAATGGACGATAAAAGAAAAACTCTCATTATTGGTACATCTGGTCATAACAAAAATCCTAGTAAATATGATTATTTCAGTCAATTAGATATATTTTGTGCAGTTAGTATTCTCGTTCAATCAAGTCCTTCAAGGATGAAATTGTTGTTGATTACATAGATTGCAGAGAAAAAAGTAACTGGAATCTACAAAAAACTTAAAACACTGATAACAATATCCAGTTTACCAGAAGGACTAATGGCATGAGAATAAACATGTTCCAGTGCTAAAAAGTCTATAGAACAAAAAAATTACTTGCCAAACAAAAAAGAGCGGGAAAGGGCTGATTATATCAGTTTTCGTTGTAATTTGTAGATTATAGTAAAAGTACAAAGTTGAAAGAGAACTCTGTATGCAAAAAATACAGATAATATTAATTCCATTTCATATTGACATGTTAGGCAACGGAAAAACGTTACTTACAATCTGGTTGATGAATTCTGCAGAGCATCCTTTAAAAAGAGGAACCTTTTCAATGTATGGCAAGTATAATGTTTGAGATATCTGCAAAAGGTAATCAGATCATTACATCATCCGTGATCAAAATGACGGAAATAATAAAATATGTCCTTGTCTAAAGGTATAATTCAAAGCTAGTACTGACTGCGTTATCATATTACGAGACTTTCTCTTTATTTTATGTATAAGCACCAAATTATACTCTATGCTGGGAAAAAGTTGTCTGCAGATTTTTTCCAACATACACCACTAAGAACTTGATGAAATGATAAATCATTTAGCACTAAACTGTTACTTTCAACACTAAACTGACATTTCAAATAGCATTTTATACATCTATTGTAGATTTTCCTTCCTTACACGTTACCATACTTGTATACTAGTACATTTATCAGAACTTTGACAACAGTAATCTAAACAGACAAAAAGTAAGGAGGTGATTCATAAAAACCAACAAAATGTGAAGAAATGTTAAAAATCATATAGAAGCAGGTGGGAAAACTATAAAATTGTAACGTCTTGAAACAAATGATGATAATTACTAGGGTGACATCCATAATTGACCACATATGAGGATCAAAGTCATTTTTTCTCTTATTACCTTAGCTCGAATAGAAATAGGGATATCCTGAATGACAGCAGCCTCAGTGTAGCTACTCTCATACTGTAAGCGCACATGGCCTTTAATTTGTTCACGGATATCCCTTCCAAGCTTATTTCTGTTCATATATTTCATAAGGTCTGTCATCTTGTCTCTAAACTTTTCAGTTTTTGACCCCTTGACTATCAAAGCTGTCATGTTACCAATCAAATAGGCACCAAGAATCATATCAAATGAAACGTATATCATTATGAATATCATCTCCCTCAAATTTACTGCATGTATATCTCCATAGCCTGTGGAAGAAATGGTCACAAACATGATTCATTCAGGGAAATTTAAAAAGAGACAACATAACATACATTTTGAAAAAAAATCTGCAGATATCTATGAAAAAATATGTTTATCTGGAATTTATAACCATTTAAAATTGTTAGTCTTTTTAGATTTGGTGATGAGTGTAATGTTTTTGAACAAGTGAAAATTTTGTTTTTCTAGTTTGAACAGATTGCATGTATTTAAATTACCTTTACAATTTATAATTGATTTAAGGCACCAAGACAATGGTACGAAGTACTAATCAACTTTATTAATAACTTATCCTCGTTGGAAACTGATTAAGCACCTTACTTGTAATTGATTGCAATGAAGTCATGAGGTGAGCACAAGGTGACCTATTAATTGTAATTTATTTGCTGAAATTTCTTGATATTTGTTTAATTTGATTTATTTAAATAAGCTTGTTGTGATTGATTTATTTGAAATCCACTAACAACGTTTCAACTAAAACTTAATACATAATTTTTCATTAAATCTTAAAAATTAATTTAGTAAGATTTTGAAATATATTAATTCCTTCATCACAATTTGAGAGAAATACTTCAAATCAAATGATTTTGTATTAAATAAGTTCAGATGATTTTTCTGCTTTATTTTTATTTGAGTCAAGCTTTATTGGGGAAAGATCACTCACCAATGTTTTAAAGTATCCAAACATGTTGTTATGAAGCTACGCTAAAAACAATGTAAACTAACGAATACATACAGTAGCACCCTACTTGGGACACGAGCAATTACCACAGACAAGTCTAAAACTACTGCAAATTTACTTATTCTGCTGGACATTCCATGAATTAAGAAGACTATTTTTTTCTTATCCTAATATATCACTCAAACGGTAAGCTAAGCCACTCCAAAAGAATGTAACAAGTGAGGTTTTATCCTTCTAATATCCTTTGTTTTTCCGAATTGCTGAGAGCTTTATACTTACAAATAACAGATTTGAAATGTTATCTTTGTCCAAAACTAAAAGCAATTTTTGTTAGAAAAAAGGAAGAGTTTGGGAAGCATTCTAGGAGCTTTCAAATTCAAGAAGTGGGGATAGAGTAGAGGGCTATTTTTTGTCGCGTTACTAGGAGAAAGAAATCTATAACCTTAAGCTAAGGTGGAGGAAGATTTTGTTGAAATCCATGTAAGCAAAAATGTTTCCATGAACTTTTGCTTACAAGTATATCCAGGGACCAGAAGAGTTTCTGACTATTGTCCGTCCATTTATTCATTACCAAACTATAAAAGCTTCAGCAGATGCAGAAAAGGTAACAGCGATAGCAGATATTAGCTATGGTTCACCATTCAGTAATCTCATAGCACCACAGGTGCTTTTGAGGTAACAATTTCGAGTGCTTTAGAGATTTGATCGGTGACAAAACTGTTCTGTTGCTTTATTTTTAAAAGCAACAACCATCAAGCAACCGTGACAAGTTTATGAGTAGAATTCGATGGTTTACTAAAGACCAACAACACTGACCATACCTTATCCTGCTAGCAAGGGTTGTTACAGTGATTGAACCGTCCAATTGGACTCTAACATACGAATTTATCACTAAATCTATTTAATTGGATAATATCTTTTTCTAATTGTTTCTCCTTCAGCGTGTTCGTTCTATTTTTGTACAACTAGAAAGGGTGAAGAAAAGACTCATCGATCAATGTCTTAGAGATTTTTCTAAATTTGAATTTGATTATCAATTGCCTAAAAACAACCCTCCGCTTCACTCCGAGTTGGACCGGCTATGTTAACTTTGACCACATACCATGATATAGGCAGAATTATAATAACTAATAAAGAAGAACAAACTAAATCGATTTTGCTGAATGAATAACATAAAAAAACGTACCAACTGTTGCCATAGTAACGATAGCGAAATACAGAGATGTTGTGTAGCGCTTCCAAAGATCAATTTCTCTGAAATGTGAATAACTATAGTCACCCAATTTTAAACTTCCTATCCATGTGTACCCTTCTTGTGATTCCGGTAGTGTAGTAGCCAAAAAGTAGAAAATGCAGGCTGCTGTATGGGTGCAGTAGAGTTCGACTACTATCAGTTTCACAATCCTGGTAGTAATGTAATTGACACGTATGTCCTTCTCCAACTTGTGGAAAAAACCTGTGACTTTCCGCACCCGGTATAATCTGATCCACAAAAGGTACCTCACTTCCTCTCTTCGTCCACAAACCTTCAATAACAAAGAAATTGCAACAAAATTAGATATCAAAACAAAAAGCTGTTGACATTTTAGCATATCAAATGCCATTTTCTGTACAGGTAACGTCTAAAACTAGCCAATATTAGTCTCGTATCATAGCTGAGTTGCACAGTGATTTAATTTACACCAGCTCACATTTAATAACAGGCTTCACGACTTCTTGTGCAGCAAAGTGATGTAAAAACATGACTAAATATACACTTAAGTCCCAAAACTTGTGAAGCGGTTCGATACAAAACAGAAACACACGTAAAGGGCAATGGTTCGTATACCACTGCTATGAGGGACAAAACTACCTCTATTACGTTACAAAAGACAAGTCAAATATCCGTAAGTACTAAAGTTCCATTACCATGAAATAAACAAAATGCTAAAAGAGAAAAAGGCAACTTATCTTTTCAAATTCTAGTATTGAGACAGAATGTCAGGATACTACGGAACTTTTCTGTGACGTTTTAATAAATGATATGTTAAAGAGCGTCAAAACAATTCAAGATAAATAGTATAGAGACTCAAGAAGTTTGGGTTTTTCTGGAAGAAGTATAACCTTGAAGATGATGTCCCATGGCATACACCCAAGAAGATCAAATACGAAGTCAGATTTTAGATACCTACATGAAAAGAAACATGTAAGACATAAATCAATTGAAAAAAGGACACCTACAAATAAAATATTTGTAACCAATTGCGGATTTTCTCAAAGACCAAAGGCATAGTTATACAGGAGCACAATAGAAACTGATGTTAGATAATAATCATAAACAGCATCAGTAATAATGACATGAAGAAGAACATCATTAAAGAGAAGAAAAAAGAAGTAAAAGTTTACCGCAGAGCTATAGGTGTTCGCTTATAGACCATACGATAGGTCTGGCTGTCTCTGTAAGCAACAAAGAATTGCAAGAAAATATCGAAGAAAAAAGCAATTTGTCCAATGATGTCCAGAATAAAGAGATTCTCAGGTAAGCCACGAAAAAATCCGAACTCCATTGGGGTGAAGAAGGATGAATACACTGCCCATAGTAATATGAACTTTGTCCATGCCCGGTACCACCTGCAGTGCCCATCACCATAAGCATCAAACAATTTCGTCTTACACAACTATCAGTAGTTTTCTTAAGTGAGAGAGCACACTCTATGATTCAACAAAGAAATGTGTATCGAAAATATGAAGCAAGGTCATCAAGTAGTTCGGTTACCAGAATCAGTAATGCTTCATTACTTTAATTTATTCGCGCAAGCGAGCTATCTTGCTCAAAAGATGAAACGTGAGACTCTAATATCTGATTATTTCTAACTTCAAAATCTTTTTTTTCTTATTAATAATTGCAAATCTCATAAATATTCTTAAGTAATTTTCAAACCTGATTAATTTTGTTAGAAAGTTTATTTTGAACTTGGCAAATATTCTCACTGCTTCACGTTTGAGTTCGTTCTATAAAGCTTAGGAAACTTCTCTCCCAGGACAAAAGATCGGCCTTATTTAGCTCTCCTTCCGGATTCCCGCACCAAACCAAAACCCACTCCCGAATATATATATATATATATATA
>Ga0214543_1010790_pt1 | contig 13250 bp, 7 predicted proteins | sample CNSS2metaG_FD_160094 | JGI IMG/M metagenome (GOLD analysis project Ga0214543, IMG submission 160094) | Root nodule microbial communities from cowpea collected in UCLA plant growth center, Los Angeles, California, USA - CNSS2 | ecosystem: Host-associated > Plants > Roots > Nodule | place: USA...
TTCCTGAGAAGTTTGTTGTGGTTCTTTTGTGTTCATTACACAAGAAGCCTAACACTTTGAAAATTAAAAGTACATTACAAGCGTAAGTTTTTTTTTATTAACTTATTTTGTGTTATATAATTTCATTTTACTAAGTTCCATATTAGGCACAATTTCAATATACATTAAATTTTACAGAGCGGTTGAGGCTCATTCCAGGTTGCAGGGACAACAAATCACTTCTAGAAAGAAGTTGCAGTTCATTGCGCCAACTGTAAGTAGTTAATCTTCAAACTATTGAAATACAATTATCAAATTTATGATATTATATGAATTTAACTTGTAGTGCTCACGTCAATCGGGAAGTTATGAGTGTGGATATTATACCATGACGCACATGCATAGAATCATATCCGCAAACATTGTTGACTCATGGGATATGGTAATATGTACAATTTATAAATCACATCTTAAGTATTTATCCCTAAAAGATTGTTGACTCAACTATTCATTGTGTAGATTTTCAATGACACATCTCCAATGGATCAAGGAGTCTTGAAGGAAGTTCGTGAGCAGTGGGCTTCATTTCTTTTAAGTGTTTATATGAGATGATGTTAGGTGTTTTATGACTTATATAGTAATTCGTTTTGGAGTAGTATTATATTTCATATAAACATTAGATTCCATTCCATGCAAATATTATATTGAATGAGATTTGTTTTCTGGATGTTTTGGGTAATTATATACAGGTTTGGTATATGGTAGGAAGCATAAACGAATTTTCCATAAAAAAATAATAAATTACTTTTTATACCGGTTGAGGTCATAGTTGGTGTAAAATATGTAATTTTTTATACCGGTTGGAACTATAATCGGTATAGTAAGTCATTTTTTTCTTACATAACTTTCCATTTTCAAGAGGTATAGAAGGTTGGAACTGTAATTTTTTCTATACCGGTTTTAGAAATGGTATAAAAAATAATTTTTTATACCTGTCATGGAACCGATGTAGAAAGATCAAACCTTCTATACCGCCTGCATCTATACCTATGCTAGAACCGGTATAAAAAGCCTTTTTTAACCGGTATAAAAATCCTATTTTACACTAGTGTTATTGCCTCGGTTGATTTTAAACTGAGGCATAAGCATCTATCTACCTCGGTTAGATGTGACCCGAGGCGTATTCCACTCGAAAAACAATCAAATATGCCTCGGTTAAAATAGACCAGAGGCATAAACATCTTTCTGCCTCGGTTAGAATTGACCCGAGACATAAAAGTTTGCCACCAGTTTAAAAATATCAATGTAGCGAGAAAAATATAAATTTTAGGGGGTTTATGCCTCGGTTCTAAGTACAACCGAGGCATAAAAGTTTGAAAAAATTTACAAAAGTGCCACCGCATTTTCATATGCCTCGTTTGCATGTGAACTGAGACATATAGGGCGTTGTAAAAAACCCATTATGCACTAGTGATTTGATGGTCACTAAATATGTATAATATGGTAAGTAGCGGTAAAAAATAAAACAAAAAGTCCTTAATTAGAAACCAATTTTATAAAGCAAAAGTAGCTAGTCATTATACTGATAAATTTAGATACCAATTACAAAATTAAAAATTATTGGTTACTAAAATAGTCATTATTATAAATAAAAATTTATAATTAGTCACTAATTAATTAAAGATTAATTTAGAAACTAATTCATTCTGGTAGCTAAAACTTTTGTAGCTAAATATGGTAGTCAATAAACATATATAATATGGTGATTTGCCACCAAAAATTGTTGGTTGCTAAATATAAAATTTTAGCCACCAAACTAATAACAAAAATAAATATTGTATTAGCGACAAAAAATTGGTGATCGTTAAATATGTATAATAGGGTAATTAGTGGTCGGAAATTTTTTATTGTTAAATATAATACTTTTAGCTACTCAATTATCGATTGAATTAAATATTGTGTTAGTGTTTGAAAATTTGATGGTCACAAAATATGTATAATATTGTAATTAGCGGTAAAAAAAATTAATCACTAAATGTAGTTTTTTTGTGACTAAATTAGCGACTAGATTAAATGTTGTATTAACAACCGAAAAGTTAGTGATTGTTAAATGTTGTATAGAAACAAAAATAGTTAGACACTATAATAACCAATTTAAATACTAATTTATAAAATTAAAAATTATTGATTACTAAAAAAGTCGCTATTATAAATAAAAAATTATAAGTGATCACTGATTAATTTAAGATTAATTTAGAAACTAGTTCATTTTGGTAGCTAAAACCTAGGTAGCTAATTTTTAATGACCAATTTTCTTTGGTAGCTAAATGCATGATAACTAATTTTAAAAATCAATTTAGTGATCAATTATAATTTTTTATATATAATAGTAACTATTTTAGTAACTAATAACGTTTAATTTTGTAAATTGGTATCTAAATCAGTCACTTTAGTTACTAATAATTATTGATCTCTAAAATTAGTCATTATTTAGAAATTTTCTTCTGGTATATAATATGATCATTAGTGACAAAAATTTGGTTATCGTCTAATGTTTTCTTCGAAAATAGTTTTTAGTACTATCAATTTATTCCAATGATTAAGTTTCAGTCAATAAAGGGAATGGAATTATAAACAAACTTTTGTTTCTAATTATCATGCTATTAACTACTTCAATTTTTAGTATTATTAAAGTTAAAAATTGAAAACAATTCTTTTATCTCTATTACAAATTATTTTCCATTATAAATTAATTTAGTGGCCATTTTTTATATAAAATGTAATTTATTCACAAAATATATAAAGAAGAAAAATTAATCCTTAAGTAATGAATATTTATTATTAAATATTATTTATTTAACCATTTGATTTTTTGTATTTAAAATTTGTAAATAACAAAATTAAAAATTAATTTAATGTGTCATTGATATATATATATATATATATATATATATATATATATATATATAATATAAAATCAGCTAAATAAAATAGAAAAATATTAATAATAATGATTTTAACTAGATAAAATAAATAATTTAAAAATATCAATAATTTAAAATTTTATAATTAATTAGCACATAATTCATATAAATTTTTGAATAAAATATCTTTTAATAATGTTTTGTTCAGAATTTAATTTTTTGTTATAAATCATGTAAAATAAAATCTTAACAAATTTAAGGCTAGGGCTGATGAAACTGCATTCCTTAGTTATTGATCTCATAGTAAATAATTGTTTACTTATGTCATATAAATAGTTCTCTAGAACAATTAACTAGAATAATGTTGAGTAAAACTGATTTACCAAATAACTGGGATGATGTACTGAGTATTACATGTTATGTTCTTATTAAAATTTTTATTAAGTCTGTTTGGAAACTCACTCCATATAAGTTTTTTCAAAGTAACAAAGCCTAATATTTCTCTTTTAAAATATTTTGGTTGTAAATGGTTTGTTCTGAATAATTGAAAAAGAAAATAGTAGCAAATTTGACACCACGTGGATAAAACTAAATTCCTTGGTTTTTTATCTCATAGTAAAAAAGCATGTAGAGTTTTTAATACAATAACTTTAGTCGGGGAAGAATCTATTCATTTTGTCTTTAACGAAACAAACCAATAGACAAAATCTATTGAGTCAGAGAAATCTTCTCCTTATCTTGATGATGGAAGAAAAATAAATAGAGAAAATGATTCCTTCTCAATTATTGAAGAAATAATTGGATATATATGTTTAGTGAAATCACAAGAAGGCAGAGAAGGTAAGTACTTTTTTGTTTGTAGGTGCCTATGTATTTAAAATAGAAAATAGACATGTAAATGAAGCTTTGAAGGACGAGAAATAGTTTTTGGCAATGCAAGAAGATCTACATCAGTTTGAAAGAAATCTAGAAATTGATCTTGTACAGCATTCAACAATGTCTGCAAACCAAACCGCTTAATCCTACTTAAATGAGTTACAACCTAATTCTGCACTCTTATCTTTGATATCTATGTCCAACTTCTTCAATAGGAATTTTAATTCTTCATTGTCGGAATATACAAAAAATTCTTGGAGCCAAGCAATTACGAGTGAATTTTTTTTTCTAATGTCAACATAGTAACCAAAATCTATTTCTCAATTTTGAACTATCAACGGACTTAAAAACTTTGGAATGGAATATTCTAAGCCTAATAACAACATGAAGATCTTCAACGGTCTACCAAGAGTTTGGCAAGAAAAAAGAATAAAAATAGCTAAAGAAAAACCATGACATTATTACATGAGCTTTGTGGAGCATTATTGAGAGTTCATGAAAAACAAGTTCTATAATGTGACAAAAACGATTCTTACTTTCTTCACTAAACAAAAACAAATAAGCAAGTAAGAATTTTAAACCTTTATCATTCTAAAATTCTGCTCAAAATATTTAAAGGTGTAGAAGGTGAAATGACAAATGAAGTGTCAAATAGCTCAGATGATAAAATAGTGAGCATGACCAAGAAAACCAAGTTAATGTTAAAAGGAAAAAACACTTATTGATAGAAAGCACCTTCTTGCCTCAAAATATCAATAAAAAACTTGAACTTTTCCAAGTTTTAAAAAAGAAACATAGAACTTTGTTCCTCTTTGAGGAAAGTTTCTTGATGAAGAACTTAGGAGAAGATTACTTTCATGTATGACTTCAAAAATAAGAAGACAAGCATTTAATCAAATAAATTCTCATTCCTAAAAAGATAACTTTTACAAAACGCAAAGGGTTCTATATATAGATATCTAGCCCTCGTGCACTTCATTTCATAAAAAATATAGGACTAATTAAGCTACACTCAAGAAAAACTTACATAACTCCATGGCTGTATGGAGCATCCAAATTGGCCTCCATTAACATAGTAAGTTCCTTTTAGGTAAATTATTTTGTACTTTTTATATTATTTTCAGGTTTGTTGTCGTTGAATGACACACAAATTTATGTCTCATAAAAAACAAACGACGTAAATTTATGTCGGACTTATAATAGTGTTTGATGTAAATTTACATAGGACTTTCTAGTGTTTGACGTAAATTTACATCAAATATCATTATAGATTCGACGTAAATGTGTCAATTTACATTGAGCACTACTAGGTTCAACGTAAAAGGTTTCATTGCCAATAAAAAAACTACAATAAAATGAGTATTTATGAGTTTGTTTCAGTTTAGTATGTTACATGTCAAGTGAAGGATTTTGATAAAATTGAAGAAGAGTTGGTGAATAAAAAAAGGAAACTTAGGAGAGAGGTTGGGTCACACATTAAGAAGATTGAGCTAGATAGGTTCAAGGGTATTTAATACCCCTAAAACCTGCATACCTTTAAACATGTTCAACTCAATCCCTTTTATACGCAACACTCTAAATTGAAACAAGTTCAGAAATACACATTTCATTGTAGCTTTTTCTATTGGTTGTAGAAATGAATCAAGTTGAAAATCGAGGTTCGATTTTGATTTTAATTGTCATGAAAAAACAATAAAATGCAAACTTTTTTCCATAGCACTGTATTCTTACAATGACAAAGAAAAAAAAACAAAACAAGGGAAAATTTATGGAAGACAACTGAGTTCCCCATAAATAGTCACATTGACAAATAACAATGCAAAGATTAACAAAAAAAAAACTCCAATGGTGAAGGAAAGCAAACGACGATGCATAAGTGAACCCCAAAACCACCATCATTTTGTCATCGGAGAACAAACCCTAATTCGCAAGAGCATTTTTGATGTTTTGGTATATAGAGAAATAAGGAGGAGAATCCTAGGTATGATATATAAAAAGAAATTTATGTCAGATTTCTTGTTGTCCAAAATAAAATAGACCAAATATTTACATCGGACTATGTAGTGTCCTATTTAAATAATCTATTTTACATCTGATAATAAAAGGTCAGACGTAAATTACTTTTAATTATTTACAAAAATGCTAACCCACTTTTTTTATGTGAATTTCTTTATTGTTAGACGTAAATTAGGCCACATCAATGACTATTTTTGTGCTAATGCTCTCCCAAGTTATATAGGACTCCAAGCTTCTAAAATCCTTCTTTTATGCCTAGGATGAATTTATTATAGTTTCTCCATTGTCTTGGGCATGCAATCAAGTTCCTATTGAAGGCTCCAATTAAGACTCAAAATGTGACCCACTTATATCTAAAAAAAAAATACAAGAAGACAATACACCTACATACTTGTACAAAGATTAAATGTCCTAACAATCTATCATCTTTTGTAGAAAAACCTTCTTTTAAGACATAGTTTTCTTCAATAATCCTCCTAATCATAGACCTTTTCATGAGACCAATGTGATGTCTCTTCAAACCTACTTCGACATATTACATATTAGAGCATGATGCCCTCAAGCCATAAGGGAGTGCAACAAAAAAGTGAGAGAAAAATAAGATATTTTGCAACCTAGAAAGATCTAAATAATAATAATAGCAACTTTGATAAGGAAGACACAAATATTTGTCTTTGTCGATATAGATCCAAATATAACTGGATCTATTTCCTCCAACTTGTTCAATTCCATTCCATCAAACATATCTAAATCAAATGATGATGAAATTTTTTTATGATGAATTTCTTGTTAACGTTAATAAAATATACCTTGAGTGGAAAATCATGGAATGAAAATACACAGAGATTGAAGTCAAGGATAGTTTAAGAGAAGCTGAAAAACATGAAATTAAATTATTCAAAACTCAAATAAAGAGATTGAAAAACATAAAAGATAAACATTTTTCTCTAAATAAAGATCTAAAAATGTTTAAGGATGGATCTTCTAAATTACATATGATTTTGAAACATGAAATTTGACAAAAAAATGTTTAGAATTCCATAAGATTAAGGAGATGATACATTCACCTATGCCAAAACAAGCCACATTACTCGTTTTATTAAGGTTAAATTATCCTTTTGGTTCCTCTATTTGTCACGAAATTTCAGTTTGGTCCTCAAGTTTTTCGTTGTCTCAATTTGATCATCATTTTCTTAAAAATGACTCAATTTGGTTCTCACCGTTAACTTTGATCAGACTGTGTTAAAGTCAACGCCACGTGTCAATTTCTGGTTTTTTTATTTTATTTTTTTAATATTTTTTAATTTTTTTAAAAAAATTTAAAATGTACTTGTCTGTCTTTACATTTCTTTATGATTCCAGTAAACTGTGTAACGTGTTCCCTTTATTTTTGGTGGCATCCTGGGATGCCTTGGTTTGTAAGGCGTTATGAGTAAACTCTAATACTGCATTGTTATATTATAATTGTGTGACGCTTCTTTTAATTATACTCATTATTTAAATGGGACGTTACACCAAAACAAGTCACACTACTCATTTTATTAAAAACTCACTCAGTAAACACATGTTTTCACAAGATGAAGCGAAGAACTCAATGACATAGGGAACTAATGCTCCAGAACTTAATACGAGTACCGAATCTAGAAGTGTTTTAGTTACAAATGTTGTAAATAGAATAATTATCTATATTTCAAGCAGAAGTTTTCAAAAAAAAAATCAAATAAAAATGATCAAATTTATATACTTACTAAATGATTTAAGCTTGAAAATCACCAATTTATAAAAGAAAAAAAGAAATTGTTAATGTGATAATTTTTTTAAGCCGTGCCTGTTACTTTCCTGATGTTTCTTTCTCTCTTCTTTGGTGAAATCAATTAACTCAGATTTAAAAAATAGTGTTCCAAATATCCCTTCAAGAACATCCGACAAAACTGAAATGATTGCAACATTAGCCTTCACGTGGCTAAATTGTGTGTATGTAATTATTGCAGAACGATAGATGATGTTTGGGACCAAGACATTATCCATCGTTTCGCCGCACATTACAGTAAACTTGGCACCTATTCAATGTTTGAGGACCATCATAGCCTTGTATGCCAAAAGCGTCTTGTCTTGGTCTTCCTGCGTAAAGTATATTATTCACCACAAAATATATTTCTACTATATTTGATTGATTTAATTATCAGACAAAAATATTTATTAATTTGCAGGCTGATAATTTAAAGCTGAAAAGTTATTTATCTAAACTAATTTAGAGAAAAATATTTAATCATTATATTAATTAAGTAATTATAGTCTATTTTACAAATTAAAAATTATTTAATTCTAGTGTACGATTTTCTTTTTATCAGAAAAAACATAAAAACTTATAACATAAATACAAACGATATTTTTGTTGATTAATGGTCACAAGAAAATATTTATTTATTCAAAAAAAGATTATAGTCTGAATTTAGATACTGTCGAGCCCTGAATAGCTTATTTCCTAGGTAGCCTTGGAATAATAGAGGATTCTTGTTTGGTTTATATTAATAATAAATAGAAGGAAAATGATACTCTAACCTGGTTTATTTTACCTGGCTTTTACTCGCCTACGTGGCACTCACACGTGGAAAAAAAGTTATTGTTTTTGAAAAAAGAAACTGAAGGGACGAGGTGACGGTTCTGACGGTTTCTGAGACAACTGCGGAAGAAAGGGCAACGTCTTGCGAACGCGCTCTCTATCTCAGTTACCCAAAGTTTTCATTTTTTTCACTCAACCCTCACTGAACGCTTAACTCTCAACCCTTATTTTTTCGTACCAAGCGGCGCCTTCAGTGTTGATCAAGCGGTGATATTTTCACTAAACCGACCCTGAATGCTGTACAAAAATTCGAAGTTGGTAGCGGAAGCAGCACGAAAAGAAAACACCACTAGCGGAAGAAGAGGTAGAACGAGGAGGGTTGGTGCAAAAAATTTAATTCATCGACATTTGCGCGTTGTTCGTGTGCCTGCTCATAGGTGGAGGAAGGAACCCCTAAAAAAATCCGAACTTGGCAAGGGAAGAAGCGGTAGAACGAGGTTGACGTCCGCGGTTCGTTTTGAAGGTTGTGTTTTCTTTTCGCCCAAAGCATTCGCGTTCGTGCATTATCTGATTTCGTTAAATGAGTGTTATATTGTGAATCTAGGGTTTTGAGGAATAATTTTGCGTGTCCAAAACTGATGGTTGTGTTTTTGTTATGAATGCAAACCATTCACCCGGAAGGTGGAACGATACATAATTTGTTTCGTCGGTGTTCATTTGTTCGTTGTGGTCCCGTTGCATTCATTTAGGTATATCTGTAGTTGTTTTATTGTTGGTTGGTTGTGTGTTGTAATGGTTGATTTAATTGGACGCATTTGTCGTTGGAGTGAAGATTAATTGGAGGTGTGTTGTAATGTTTTGATTTGATACCTTTCATTAGTTTCGTTCTTATTTTTTTTACAAGACATGAGTGAAGATAGTGGTCCAAGTAAACATAACAATGGTAGTGATGATAGTGAAGGGAGTGAAGGTGGTGATGTGGGAGAGTTCAGTGATAGTACCGAGGTAAGTTGTTCAGATACAACAATGGTAACAATGTTTATTCATATTGATTTGAAAAAATATGTTGTTAATTGTGGTCTTATGTTGTTTTTATTCTGCAGATTATGTTCAGGCATTCTTGTAGGACCACATATTTATCGTTATTGAATAAGAACTTAAGTGAGGACCAAAAGCTTTGTATTCAAAGAACACCATTTTGGTGGTTCACTTTGTTGAATGATTCTGTTAAGATAAGTAGAAATGTTCTTGGTGTTTTGTGCAATTTGTGGGTAGAAAGAAGAGATGGTTTTTTACTTAACTCTATAATTGTGCCATTTAAGTTATTAGATGTTTGTTTAGGCTTAGGATTGAGGATTGTCGGAGATGTAGTGGATTTGGATGAAGTCATTATTGAAAGTGTATGTAGGAACACTTTTAGTCAGAAGAAGGTTACTGTTGAGGTGATATATAACTATCTTTTGAACCACTCGGAATGTGTTGGAGTAGATGATTTTTGCAGGTTATACATCTTAATAGGCATATTCGAGTTTCTTTTGCCTAATAGAAATGCAACCGTATTCCCCATACTTTTCAATATCGTTGATGACTTGAAAAGTTTATGCCAATATAACTGGGGTCGTGTAGTTTACGAGTACCTGGTTGGGAGTTTGTGCAATGCTTCATTAGTTTTGAAGATGGAAAGACATAGGAAACACTTTCATGTTGTGGGTTGTGTTTATTTATTACATGTAAATTGTATTTACTTACATCATGATTAGAAAAGCATTGATGAATAATGATTTATGTCGATTTACATTTGCTTTATTTGTGGACTTTTAGCTTTGGTGTTTTGATCACTTTCTATTTGTGAAGAGAAAGGGTGCAGACGGTGGCAATGAATTTCCAAAGTTGTTGCATAGGATGAATATTAAAGTGGGTGACGGTGCTTTAAAGAGTAGTTTGGAGAAGAATGTAGTAATTGATTTGGGTTTGATTTAGTTAGATTGTTGTTTGTTTTGTGAATGCATCTCTTTTTAGTTTAAATATTCTTAATTTATTTCACAGATAGTTGTTGATCTTTGTGTGTCAAAGCAAGAACTTCTTCATGTAGTATTTATAGAAGTGTATGAAGTGTTTGGTCATGAAGTTGGTCGAAGTAAGAGGCAAACTGCAGGAGTAGATTTAGGAACAAGGAAGGTTGAAGTTGAGGTTCTAATTGAAAAGCAAGAACGTGAAATAGGTGAACTTCGCCAATCTTTATCCCTTTTAGAAGGAGTTGTTCATGAGAGGAAGACGGAAAGAACCAAGGACTGCGATCCTGTTACTCCTTCTACCAATGTTCACAACGAAAGAGGTAAAACATTTGAAGACCAATTTTATAGCCAAGGTGGACTTCAATCACATGAAGCATGTAGCCCATTGCAGACTACTGTTAAGCGCAATGTTGGTGTCAAAGTCGGAGAAGTTAACGTGGACACCCCAAATGGAAGTGATGAAGAGTTGTCAAAAGATGTGAGTCGTGTAGAGGAACCAAATCCACCACAAAGTAATATGTATGACAGAATGAAGCTTCATCGACGGGTACGGATTAAAAGTCGCGCACTACGTACCCCTTACACTGGGAATGCCCCTAAAAAATCTGGTTCGCAAAAATTTTTGTTGTTGTGACATACATGAAGCTTTAGTTTTGGTATGATGGGTGAAGGCATTGATCATTTCTTGTTTCACGCGGTGGTGAAAGTTGACATAACTATTTTGTACCATAGATGTTAAGAAAGGTTGCTTGTTTTTTTTTTTTTTTGCATGCTTAAGACAATTACTGGAATTAGTGTTTGCAGGAAGCATATATGTGTGATCTATTTTTTGATTGAATGTAGTTCAAAAATTGTGTATGAAAAAGACATATATTCTAACAAAAAAAGGTTGTTGCTGTTATTACCTTATGTATGACTAATAAGTTATCCTTGAATTGTATGTGAATTAGTTGTTCTAATATTGTGATTTGTGTAACAATATGATATTGTTGTCAATTAGGTGTTGTAATAGCCAAAAAAAAGTTGTGAATAATTTCGGCTGTAATCTCAGTCATTTCGAAATCAAAGAACTTGGTACAAAAATTATTACGTAAAAAGACATATATTGTATAAAAAAAGGTTGTTAATGTTTGGTTTTTTTTATTAAGAAATCTTGGTGTAGTTATATTATGATTTGGTCGAAAAATGTTGGGGTTTGTATAAGCATATTTCCTTTGTGGTCAATAACATGTTTCAATAGCCAAAATGTTATTGCGAACCATTTTCCTCCTAATGTCATCCTTTTCAAAAATCATTGCACTTCGTACAAAAAAAATGAAGTAGAAAGTCATATATTGTATCATAAGAAGCCATTTACTGTTAGGTGGTTGTGTTAAATAAATGATGGTCGAAAATTGTTGTGGTTTGCATAACCATATTTCTTTTGTGGTTAATAACATCTATCAGTACCCAAATTGTTTTTTGCGAACCATTTTCCCCGTAATTTCTTACTCCTCGAAAGCACTATACTTTGTACAAAAACAATGAAGTAAAAGCACATATACTGTATCATAAAAAGGCGGTTACTGCAAAATTTTCCGAAACAATTTCCCTGTAATATTAGACTTTTTCAAGGCACTTTAATTGGTACCAAAAGAATGATGTAAAAACCCATATATTGTATCATAAAAATGCAGTTACTGCAAAATTATGGCAACCATCTTCTTTGTAATATCTTAGTTTTGGAACGCATTATACTTTGTACAAAAACAATGAAGTAAAAGCACATATACTGTATCATAAAAAGGCGGTTACTGCAAAATTTTGTAAAACAATTTCCCTGTAATATCAGACTTTTCCAAGGCACTTTAACTGGTACCAAAAGAATGATGTAGAAACTCATATATTGTATCATAAAAAGGCAGTTACTGCAAAATTGTGGCAACCATCTTCATTGTAATATCTTAGTTTTGGAACTCATTATGCTTGGTACAAAGACAATGAAGTAAAAGCACATATATCGTATTAGAAAAAGTTAGTTACTTCAAAATTTTGCGATCCATTTTTCCTGTAATATGACTTTTCCGAGGCACATGAATTGGTACCAAAAGAATGATGTAGAAACACATATATTGTATCATAAAAAGGCAGTTACTGCAAAATTGTGGTAACCATCTTAGTTTTGGAACTCATTATACTTGGTACAAAGACAATGAAGTAAAAACACATATCGTATCAGAAAAAGTCAGTTACTTTAAAATTTTACGATCCATTTTTCCTGTAATATGACTTTTTCGAGGCACATGAATTGGTACCAAAAGAATGATGTAGAAACACATATATTGTATCTTAAAAAAGCATTTACTGTAAAATTGTGGCAACCATCTTCCCTCTGATATCTTACTTTTCGAAAGCACTAAATCTGGTACAAAAATAATGTAGTAAAAGCACATATATTGTATCATAAAAAGGCAGTTACTGCAAAACTTTGCGAAAAATGTTCCGTGTAATGACTTTTCCAATGCACTTGACTTGGTACAAAAACAATGAAATATAAACACATATATATTGTATGATACAAAGGCATTTAATTTTCATTTGGTTAAATTGTTCCATTGGTCCCAAATTTCGTATGAAAATTTGAATTTGGTCCCTCATTTGGAAAAAGTGTTAAATAGGTCCCTAATTTTGGAAAGTTGTCTCAATGAAGCCCCTTCTGTTAAAAATGCAGAAACGGCGTTAAGAGCATAGTGACGTGGATATGGTGGACGGAACTGAACAGTGAAGTGGCATATTGAATGTGGTACACGTGGAAATATGAAATGGTTTAATAATTACTGTTATTAATAGGTTGTAATAAAACTGTAATTAAGCTGTAATGTAATAGGTTTTGGGATT
>Ga0214543_1010794_pt1 | contig 13244 bp, 17 predicted proteins | sample CNSS2metaG_FD_160094 | JGI IMG/M metagenome (GOLD analysis project Ga0214543, IMG submission 160094) | Root nodule microbial communities from cowpea collected in UCLA plant growth center, Los Angeles, California, USA - CNSS2 | ecosystem: Host-associated > Plants > Roots > Nodule | place: USA...
TGGTCTATTTGAGTGCTTCCTGATCAGTAAACAGCAAAGTATTGTGCGTCCAGTAAATCATTACACCTTTGAAGACTTCCCCTGTGAAATATTCTGCATAAAGCAAAAGAAACCTCTAGACTGAATATCTCTAGATTGAATATTGAGTGAGTGAGTATATATGAATGGAATATGCCTTTATACTTTCTCAATACAAAGTTAAGTTTTACTTCAAAATCTGAAGCACTGAACATGGTTTTGTTTCGAATCATTATATATACGTTCTCAATATAGAATAAAAGATGACATATTGTTTGTAAAAAAAATGTAACGTGAAATATTATTAGTGTAGAAAAACAACTAAAAAGAAAATACATTCCTCTTTGGTAGCAAGGAAAGTAAAAGGAAATATACCACTTGGTTCCTCATGTTTACTTTCCAGTGAAATATTAAGAGAAAAAAGTGAAAACTATTTAAAAATCTCATTTTTCAAAATTTGCTTTTCTCTTTTCAAAATAATAAATGTATGAGTTACATTTTATTGATACAATTCCTTAATTTTAATTAATTTATTAATTTGAAAATGACTTAATTTCTTGTCATCCTAATATACATATCTAAAGGAACTCGTGATGAAGCTACTATGCCAAGTGGTAATGATAAATATATTTATGTTTCTATTAGGTGCCCAAATAAAATATTTTGTTTTGATGTATGACAAAAATGAATACATTTAAGAGTTTTCAAAACTTACATGTCTGCTTGACGTGGCATGAGAAATAAAATATCAACGAAAATGAAGAAAAACACTATAGTTCATATGGGTTGTTATTGCTGCAACAGAAACTTCTATTCATATTAAATCACAATAATAAGGTTTTATGTTTTTTAAGATGACTTGACTTTTGCATATGAGTTAAAGTCTTAGGTTATATAATATTTTTTATTATCTATTGAAAATAAAATAGTATTTATGTTCCACTAGAAACACTTTACTTTATGTTTAAGAAAGCACGTTTCGACCTGTTCTCTTAGATCGCGGTTGCCTAGGATTCCTTTTCAATATTTTTTCTTCTAAATTGTTTTTCATGTCAAACCATTGACTTCTTTTTTACTTTTTTTTATTGGAAGGGAATCTAAGAATAATGTGATAACATTGCTATTAATTTCCTGTCGAGGATAAAATAAAATAAGTGAATTGGAAATGTTCTAATGTCTAAAACATAATGTAGAAAATTATACGGTGGAACATAAATTATAAAAGTAAGTGAAGAATAGGAAAAAAAATATTATAGAGGGTGCAAGGTTTATATCGTCTAAATATTTTAAAATAAGAGATAAATTAACTTTTTGTTTTATATTTATTGAAATTAGGTCTACGTGTTAATACAACAGCCCTTAATTAATTTAATTTATTGCAATAATATAGTTGGCTAGATGGCAAATAAAAATCAATTTATCAGTATTGTTTGAATTTATTTTGATATTAATGAAGAATATTTGAATTGATAGATAATATTTGATATTAATGAAGAACAGAACAGAGTGACGTAGAAGGGGAAATTTCTTTTAAAAAAATAATAGTGAAATTAAATTAGGATTAGGGTTTTTATCTGTGGGAGAGGTCACGGTTAAATCTGGTTCAACAACTAAGATGCAGCTTGGGAAAATGGAAGTTGACAGTGAAGGTTCTAAATTTCATCTGTATGAAACTGATGCTTTGAAAGCTGTTTCCACAGAAGTTTGGTCGAAGTTCCCTTTTTACAAATGATGAACTTCCAAGTCCAACTCCTTCGGGTGACTGTGATGATATGGCTTTTTAACCCAAAAAGACTTTGAATACAGTCAGTAGCACTTGTTCTGGTTCTGTTAGTTTCAATGCAACAAGTCCTTACATTCTTCTTTATTGAAAGATATAGTTGTAAATCCAACCATGTTGCTAGGCTTAATTTTTCGAGCAGCAAAACAGATCAAGAAATGTCGTCAATAAACCATCCTATATAATATATCTATTATACAGACATTAACTGGCTAAAAATGAACTAATTACGATTTTTTATCTTTAATTATGATAGAAGCAACTTGTTATAAAAAATAATGCTCAATTTCCTAAAACTGAGTGTTCACACCATTTACATTTATAAATAGAAAGAGATTTATTATATCTTATTATTAGATCTATCATCTTTGTTTATGTTCCTTTATTTACGAATATGACCATCATATGGTTTTGTGTATAAATAGGTGAGATTAGAGTTTGGGTTCCTCACAACTAACTCACTACTCTCAAATATCGAGCATTGGTGAGAAATTGTTTGCAGTAACAATGAGTTCAATAGTGGAAAGGAAGAAGTTGATTAAGGGGAAGGTGGTGTTGGTACAGAAGAGTGTGGCTCAAATCATTAACACTCCACAGGGTTTTCTGACTGTTGGTGCCAAGATAGTTAACAACATACCCACTCTTGATATCGTTAAGTCTGTGTCTTTCAAGTTGATTAGTAGTACCGAGTCGGAGAATCGTTAGTCTTCTCTCTTTCTCATTCTCATCTTTTTCTTTTCAGTTCAATCTTTCAGAAATAGTTACGTTTATTTCTTGATTTTGATTTGTTTGCATTTTTGCAGCAACGACTTTGGCTGGAAAAGTTGGAAAGGATACCTATTTGGAGAATAATGTTTCTGTGGTACGAACTGTGCAAGAGATCAAAGAGGAATTTGATATTTATTTTGAATGGGATCGTAATGAGATGGGAAGTCCAGGAGCATTTTATGTCACAAACCAAATGGATGAGGAGTTCTTCCTTGTGAGTTTGACTCTTGAATATCCAAGTCAACACGACAACCATACCAATATTTACTTTGACTGTAACTCCTGGGTTCACAACCATAGTTGTTACAAAACGGATCGCATATTCTTCGCCAACGTTGTAAGTGACATCATGATCATTGTTGTTTCCATTCTTAATTTAATTGAGAAATTTATACATATACTTACAAAAAAACACGTATTGCAGCCATATCTTCCTGATACGACACCAGTGCAATTACAAACGTACAGAGAAGCAGAGTTGAATAACTTAAGGGGAGATGGAACTGGAATGCGTCAGACATGGGATAGGATTTATGATTATGATGTCTACAATGACCTAGGCTTTCTTGGCAGCGATGGACCAAAAGATCACCCAGTTCTTGGAGGCCTCAATTATCCCTACCCTCGTAGGGTTAGGACTGGGAGAAACCTCATCCAGAATAAGAAAAATGGTGAGTTTTAATTACATGGTCTAAAGAAATAAGAGTTTGAATTCTTGTCTTGATGATGCTTATAAAATTATGTGCTTACAGGTGAATATTATGAGGTACCAGCTGACGCTTATTATGTTCCAAGAGATGAAAATTTCAGTGATCAGAAGATTGCGGAATTCACTCAATTATCAAAGACAGCTTTAGGTGGAAGTCTCGGACCTTTGGTGCTATCTATGTATTTAAAGACAACATCAAATGAATTTAATGGCTTCGAAGAAGTGCTGAAAATGTACGAAGGTGGAGTTAATCTGCCTATATCTATCACTGGAAACACTCCTCCAAGTGCCCTTAACTTCCCAACTCCTGATGTAATCAAAGGTAGTAACTATTCTTCACTACTTCGGCATATATAACTATACTCTCCAAACCTTACACTCTCTGTCAATTTTATTTTCTTTGTTATGATTTTTTATAGAGAGCAAGTTTGCATGGATGACTGATGAAGAATTTGCAAGAGAGATGATTGCCGGTGTAAACCCTAATGTAATTCGGCTTCTTAAAGTAAGTGCAAATATTAATTTTACTGATGTTCAATTCTTCTGTTGTCATGGCCTTTCTTTCTGATTGCTTGACATCTTTATTAATGGCAGAATAAGGATGAGCTTGAATTGCCATGGATATCAACTTGCAACTGTCTTCAACGCATTACAGTAACAGAAGAAGACTTGGAGATTAACATGGATGGGATCAAAGTAGATGAGGTGATAATAATATACGCCAAGTAAATAGAAAACAATATGTGATATCACAGAAATACAAAGTAGTTCAATATATCTTGTTTAAATTCTTCCTTAAATTTGTGGAACAGGCAATCAAGAATAGGAAATTGTTCGTATTGGATTACTATGAACCATTCATGACATATCTGACGAAGATAAACGACCTTCCTTCAACAGAGGCTTACGCCACCAGGACATTCTTGATCTTAAAAGAAGACGGCACATTGAAACCAATTGCTATTGAATTAAGCAAGCCATATATATGTCCATGTGGTCTTGAGCTTGTCGAGACCACAGTGGTGCTGCCTGCAGACAAAGGTGTTAAAAGTACAATTTGGCAATTGGCCAAAGCTCATGTTAATGTAAATGACACAAGCTATCATGAGCTCATAAGTCACTGGTATATATATATAACAACTCAATCTGTTAGAAACATACATATGCAAACATGTTTGTTTATGTTGTACGAAATTTAATGGTGTCTGTCTGTCACAGGTTACATACTCATGCAGTGACCGAGCCATTTGCCATATCAACACACAGGAATCTCAGTGTACTTCACCCGATTTACAAACTCCTTTATCCCCACTTCCGTGACACCTTCAACATAAACTCATTTGCTAGGAAGTCCCTGGTGAGTGCAGGTGGCATTATTGAACAAACATTTTTGCCTGGACCATATTCTATGGAGATGTCTGCCGCTGTATACAAGAAATGGGTTTTCGCTGAACAAGCATTACCGAACGATCTCATCAAAAGGTAAATTAACCTTTTTTAATTAAATTAGAAACAAGAATTAATATGTCCAAAAAATAATATTTTGTTTTGATTGATGGTTCAGAGGATTGGCGGTGAAGGATGTGAGTGCACCTCATGGGTTGAGGCTTGCGATAGAGGACTATCCTTATGCTGTTGATGGACTAGAAATATGGAATGCTATTAAGCTATGGGTACAAGACTACGTGGATCTGTATTATTCAGACGATGGGGCAGTTGAAGACGATTGGGAATTGCAAACATGGTGGGAGGAAGCTGTGGAGAAGGGTCACGGTGACTTAAGAGCACCATGGCCTGAACTTCATAGTTCTCAAGATCTGGTTGAGATTTGCACTACCATCATATGGGTTGCTTCAGCTCTTCATGCCGCTGTTAATTTTGGACAGTATTCTTATGGAGGTTATATCATGAACCGTCCTACACAAAGCCGGAGATGGATCCCAAAAGCAGGAACTGAAGAGTATGAAGAGGCGAAGAACAATCCTCAAGAAGCTTTTCTGAAAACAATTACTGCAAAGTACCACACCATTATTGATCTTTCAGTGATGGAGCTACTATCAACCCATTCTTCAGACGAGGTTTATCTTGGACAAAGGGACAGTCTCATTTGGACTGCTGATGAAGAAGCAAACGCTTTGTTTAAAAGATTTACAGATGACTTAGGAAAAATTGAGAATAACATCTATGACAGGAACAACAACAAAGGACTTAAAAATCGTACTGGACCGGTCCAAGTGCCCTACACTTTTCTTCTTCCCACCAGTAAACCGGGTTTGACTTCCAGAGGAATCCCTAACAGTATCTCTATCTAAACCCTCTTTCCTTTTGCTTTCTGCTTTTTACCTTTCAATAACCGCCGCATGTTACGTGCATGCCGCCTCATCACTGTGTGTGTTCTTGTTGAACTCACTCGCATTCTCTTTCATGTTGCTTCTGTACCCTAATAATAATAAATAAGCTCATTTTTCCTGTTATTCATGGCGGGAACATTTGGGCTTTCAGCTCTATCTGTTATTCAAGAATTATTATCATCAATGAATATTATGTTCTTAATCTCTATTACCACGGAAGTTTTAAGGAAGGTCCATGCTGAAACCCTATTATTTCATGTTCTTTTGCATGCTTAAAAGGTAGGAATCCTCATCATTCTTCTCACGTACGTCATTCATACGATTGTCATTTCATTCATTTTATTTTATATTAATATTATTTCAATTAGTTTTGACATGTTCATGGTCAACAAAATAATACAAGAGTCTTTACTAATATTAACTCATTTTGAATATTCAAGGTCTTGAACTAAAGCTTTTTCAATCAATCTATTTCATTTTACTTTATATTAAAATTATTTGACTAATGGAGATAGATAAGTTTTGCCAACAATCTCTAATAAATATAAATTATCAGTTCATAATTTATATTTTATGTATTGATAATTATCGGTGGACAACAAAATAACACTATTTATTTTATGATGACTAATGGGTGGAAAGTGGATTGAAACCCGATCGAACGATCCGGACAGCTATTTTTAACCCATTAGTCTAATTTGACTCGATCCACATAATCTATTAAATTAGAGGGTCGAATGCGGTTTAGTCTGCCTCTGACTTGTTGATCTGTTTTTATTTTATTTTTTAAAATTAAAAATAAATAAAATGATTAAATTTTTTATATTATATTTTCGTATAAATGCAAATATACAATACTATTCTAATTTAAATCATTAATATTTAAAAATTAAATTTTAATTATTAGTTATAATAAAGTAATTAACATGTAAATGTAATAATTATTTTAATTTATCTAATTAAAAATATTAATTGATTAATTAAAAGCTTAAAAAATATTTATATGATTAAATTTGCTTAAACTATTTATTTATAAATATATATACAAACAGAATTTATAAATAAAAATAAAAAAAAAAAGTTGTGAGCTAGTTCATCCGCCTATCATGTAATAAGACGGATTGTAATTTCTGACCTGTTTTAAAAAATGTTAGATTATATATTTTTTCATATATATGATTTATAGTAAATTCTAGTTTTAAATATATATGACATTAATCTTATACATTTAAGAATTTGACATCACTTTTATCCCAAAACTTTAAGATAATGATGTTATAAGTCTTTATTTTTATATAATGATTAACTTTTTTCTTTTCTATCAAATATGAAACTTTTACTCACATTTGGACTATTTCCAACACAAACCAATTCATATCAAGAACAAAACAACCCAAAATAGACTAAACTAGCTCACTTTGACACCCTAATTTACATCTATTTCTCTCTCTCACTTTTATTAGTACTATCTCCTCTTACATTAATTTTTAAAAAGTACAATTTGTTCAAAAAACTTTGGAAATAGTAAATATTTTTCATATTAAATCTCAAACGGTCAACTAAGAATAACTCACTACGATAATAATCTCAAACAAATAATATTTAAGCATATAATTAATAAATTTTAAAAACATAACTGGTTCAGCATATCAAATCGTACAAAAAAAATATATTAACAACATATTAAAAACATATAATTTTTTAAGAACTTGGCAGTGTAAAGTGCAAAGGCTAAGAATCGCAACAATGGAGGGAGGACTGTAGTAGTGCAAAACACGTTTTGGAAGTAGGGAAACAAGTACTACAACAATACTACCTGAATGCAAAACCTGAACACAAATGGCGGCATAAAATGTGTGCATTAGGAAGAAAATAACAAGCCTTAACAAATTAGAAAAAGAAGGAAGAGAGAACTAACCTCACGAGTGAGCCAGCGGCGGTGGAAATGGGACAAGGTGGAAACAGAGGAAGAATTGAGAGGACTGCAGCGGCGACGGAAATGGCGCCTCACAAGTGCGGCGATGACGGAAATTGCACCTCGCAAGTGCAACAACGTTGGAAATGGAACACAAATGGAGCAGCAAATGGTGAAAATAGTGAAAGATGGAGCAAAACGTGAGTTTACATCAACGAAGGAAAGGAGAAAGTGAGTTATATAACAGCGATGCAATAGGGTCCCTTGGCGGACATGTAAATTTTCAAAAATTAACCCTAATAGCAGAGCTACAGACTTCAGTTCTCTGCAAAACCAAAGAGTATACTCAAACACTCAAGTAAAACATTTTAAAAAAGCGTTGATATTTTTTAAATTTTTAACAAACTATAGACGCCGGAATTCTGGTCATGTCCCCGACATACTTTTTTCTTCTTTTCATATATAATTTTTTTGTATAAAATTTATGATCTATAAATTCAAATTGTATAATATGTATAAAAATTAATATTATGATTTGATAATTGTTTTTCATTTATTTGAGTATGTTTTCATTAAAAAAAAATTAAAAACGAGAGTAATTAAAAATGTATTGTGGACGTCAACATCTATAATACAATTTCAACGAATGTTAGGTTATGTTGAGAATATCGATATCCACAACATATTTTTTTTTCTTTTCATATGTATAATATTTATTATGGTCAGTACAAAATGTATAATATATATAAAGATTAATATAGTGGTTTGATAATTTTTTTTTTATTTATTTGAATATGTTTTCATTACAAAATTTAAGAAACAGTGGTAATTAAAAAATTATTGTAGATGTCTACATTCCTATTATGTTTTTTCTCTCTTTGTTACTTTTTTCTTTTTTACTGAAGGGCAAAGAGGAAATTAAAAGTATTTTTGGGATATAGGAGAAAAGGTAAGGGGTGTAAGAAGAAGCCCCCAAAATTAATCAGAAACCAAATTGAGACGACCAAAAGAGGGTTGGTCGGCCCACATTTTCCTACTTAAGAAAAACGTTTGTATGTTTCCACATGTTTTGTTTTAAATTTCTTACTTTTGTTACGAGTACTAAGTATGCACTATTTGACCGAAAAATCTAAGCAAGTTGTATCACTGCAAATCGAACATAAAACACCAAAAATGTTGCCATAAGTTATTTTAAACAGTAACAATATACAATAGATTCTGATAAAAAAAACCAAAAGAAGTGTCTACTCCACCGGGTTTCCCTCATTGGGAACCAACTGGGCCAATTCTTATCTTTTGACAATGACGTGAGAAGAATTATGAGGATTAAAACTTGATGGTGGTACGAAGATTAAGAACAATAACAATTTTTGAACAATCTTTAAACTTCAATTACTAATCACATGGCTTTTTTTTTTTGAATAAAATATATGATTAAAGAGAAAGAAGAAAGGAACAAAAATGAGTTAGATAAAATGTAAAACGATAATATTGATGATGATAATAACTCTTGAATAATACAACTGAAAGCCAAAATAACAAAGGTTCCCAGTTGTAAAAGGAAATTTGCTGATGAGCTTATTTATCAGGGTACAAAAGCTGCATGAAAGACAACGTGGCTTAAACAAAAACAAAAACAAACACAATGAGGCATGCACGTAACATGCGACTAATATTGAAAGGTAAAAGCAGCACAGAAAAGGAAGCCACGAAGCGTTTAGATAGAGACACTGTTAGGGATTCCTCTATAAGTAATCCCTGGACCACTGGTAGGAAGAAGCACAGTGTAGCGCAAATTGATTGGTCCAGTTCGATTTCTAAGTTCTTTCTTCTTGTTCCTATCCGAGATTTCTTCCTCGATTTTTTCCAGGTGTTCTGTAAATCTTTCAAACAATTCTTGTGCTCGTTGATGAGAAGTCCAATTTGGACTGTCCCTTCGTCCAAGATATACCTCGTCTGAAGCATGGGTTGATAGTAGCTCCATCACTGAAAGATCAATAATGGTCTGGTATTTTGGAGTAATTGTTTTCAAAAAAGCTTTTTGAGGATTCTTGGTCATCTCTTCATACTCTTGAGTTCCTGGTTCTGGGATCCATCTTCGACTTTGAGTAGGACGGTTAATGATATAACCTCCATAAGGATATTGTCCAAAATTAACAGCGGCGTGAAGAGCTGAAGCAATCCATATAATGGTAGTGCAAGTATCAACCAGCACTTTAGAACTCTCCATTTTAAGCCATTGTCCTTTTAAGTCACCGTGACCCTTCTCCACAACTTCCTTCCACCATTCTTGCAATTCGGTATCTTCTTTAACTGCATTATCGTCTGAATAATACAGAGCCACATAGTCTTGTACCCAGAGCTTAGTAGCATTCCATATTTGTAATCCATCAACAGCGTAAGGATAGTCCTCTATCACAAGCTTAAGGTCACCATTCCCATCCTCAAACGCCAAACCTCTAAATCAATCATAAGAAGGAAAAAAAAAAGTTATTTTGATAACAAGGCTATCTCAATTCTCGCTATCGGTATGATATTTTCCCATAGTTAATAGGGTTAATTTACCTTTTGATGAGATCCTTTGGTAAAGCTTGGTCAGTGAAAACCCAATTCTTGTATACAGCAGAAGACATCTCCATTGAATAGGGCCCTGGCAAAAACGTTTGCTCTATAATGCTACCCGCATTAACTAGGGATTTCCTAGCAAGTGCATTGATATTAATGGTGTCACGGAAGTGAGGATGCAGGAGTTTGTAAATGGGGTGAAGTACACTGAGATTCCTGTGTGTTGCTATTGCAAATGGCTCAATCACTGCATGAGTATTTAACCTGTGACAAACACGAGATAAAATTTCATACTGCATAGACTAAACATGTTTGCATATGTATGTGTGTAGGATGTAAAACATTATGGATCTTGCATATGTATGTTTGTGGTATTTAGAGTTGTTATATATATACCAGTGGCTTATGAGCTGATGGTAGTTGGTGTCATTTACAACAACATGAGCTTTGGCAAATAGCCAAATTGTACTTTCGACACCTCTTTCTGCAGGCAGCACCACTGTGGTCTCGACAAGCTGAAGACCACATGGACATATATATGGCTTGCTTAATTCAATAGCAAGTGGTTTCAGTGTGCCGTCATCTTTTAAGATCAAGAATGTCCTGGTGGCGTAAGCCTTTATTGAGGGAAGGTCGTTTATCTTCGTCAGATATGCCATGAATGTTTCGTAGTAATCCAATACGAACAATTTCCTATTCTTGATTGCCTGTTCCACAAATTTAATTTGAGTGATCAGTTTGATAATTTGATATACCTTTGAATCACAAACAACATCACATCGGGTGCCTCCATGCCGGAAAGAATAAATCCAAGTTCAAGTATAAAAAATACTGAACCAGTTTATACTTCTAAGATATCAAAATTGTGTTTTGTTTAGTACGTGTGTATTATTTACCTCATCTACTTTGACGTCATCCATGTTAGCCTCCAAGTCTTTTTTTGTTACTGTACTGGGTTGAGTACAGTTGCAAACTAGGTTGGCAGGCACAAAGAAATCCTCCTCCTGCCATTAATAAAGATATCCAATAATTAGAATGAAATTCAGCATATATAGATCTAACAATAAAATTAATGTTTTGCACTTACTTTAAGAAGCCGAATTACAACAGGGTTTACACCGGCAATCATCTCTCTTGCAAATTCTTCATCAGTCACCCATGCAAACTTGCTTTCTATACAAAATTATAACAAAAATAAAATAAAATTGGAAGTAGTTATGTCGGAGTTCCAAGTGAAGAATAGTTACTACCTTTGATTACGTCCGGAGTTGGGACGTTAAGGGCACTTGGAGGAGTAGCGTTTCCAGTGATAGATAGAGGCAGATTAACTCCACCTTCATACATTTTCAACACTTCTTCGAAGCCATTAAATTCATTTGACGTGCTCTTTAAATACAAAGATGTGAGCAAAGGTACGACTCTTCCACCTAAACCTTTCATTCCTATTTGAGTGAATTCTGTCCTCTTCCCCTGACTGAAATTTTCATCTCTTGGCACATAATAATCCTCGTCGTCTTGTTCCTCGTATTTGTCACCTGTCCAAACTTTTATTTGTCACGTCACTAGGCCTTTCTTTAGACACGTGATAAAATGTAACTCACCATTTTTGTTTTTGTAGATAGGTTTTCTCCCAGTCCTAACCCTACGAGGGTAGGGATAGTTTTCGTTGCCTCCAAGAACTGGGTGATCTTCTGCTCCATCGCCGTCAACAAAGCCCAGATCATTATAGAAATCATAATCATAAATCCTATCCCATTTCTCACGCTTTCCAGATCCATCTCCCCTTAAATTCTTCAACTCTTCTTTTCTGTACGTTTGTAATTGCACTGGTGTCTTACCGGGAAGATAGGGCTGCAATGCATATTTTTTCATAAGCACATACGTTTCTCACTTAAATTAAGAATGGAAACAACAACGATCATGATTTTACTTACAATGTTGGCGAAGAATATGCGTTTGTAAGACTTATGGTTGTGAACCCAGGAGTTACAGTCAAAGTGAATATGATTCTGGTCCTCTAGTTCAGTTATTTGTTGAGTTGGATATTCAAGAGTCATACTAACAAGGAAGAACTCATCATTCATTTCATTTTTTACGTAAAATGCTCCTGGAGTTCCCATATCTTTATCATCCCATTCAAAATAAACATCAAATTCCTCCTTTCTCTCTCCCAAGGTTCGTAACACAGAAACATTATTCTCCAAATGGGTTTCCTTTCCAACTTTTCCAGCCGGATTGCTTGCTGCAAAATGCAAACAAATCAAAATTCAAAAATAACGAGAAAACAGTACAAGTTCAAGGAGTGCAGAGATTTCGAATCATCATATATGATATAAACTACTGGTTTTGATAATAAATAATTTTTTAAACATTGATTATAGAAAAAGTAAAGTTTCACGAGAAGCAAGACTAACGATTCTCTGACTTGGTACGACTAATCAACTTGAAAGACACTGATTTAGTGAAATCAAGTTCGACTGCGTCGTTAATTGTCTTGATGCCAGTGGCAACGACACCCTTGACAGTGCTTATGGTTTGAAGCACACTCTTCCGTATCAACACCACCCTCCCCTTCACCAACTTCTTCCTTTCCACTATTGAACTCATTGCTATAGCGACAACAAATTCTTATATCTGATTATGCTTTGATATTTGAGAGTAGAGAGTTGTGAGGAACCCAAGCTCTAATCTCACCTATTTATACACAAAAGTATTGGTAGATAGGTTGATAGATCTAATTAATAAGATAATAAATCTCTTTGTATTAATAAATGTAAATGAAGTGAACACAGCGTTTTACGAAATTCAGCATTACTTTTTATACAAACAAGTTGCTTCTATATAGTTATTTATTTAGCCCATTAATACCATGTCTGTATATCTGTATAATATAGATAGGATGGCAACAGCTATAAAATGTGCAGAGTTTGATTATACTTGTTTCCCTACTTCCTTAATTATACTTGTTTCTTAGATATCAAAATTCCTATTTTGTTTTTTATACCATCCTCGTGTAAATATCTTTTCTTACAACAATTCAAGAGGTAAACAAAAATTATGATCACTAAGTTAAGCTTAAAATGATACATATACCCTTTTATTTTATTTACACACACACACACACACACACACATATAT
>Ga0214543_1010796_pt1 | contig 13243 bp, 12 predicted proteins | sample CNSS2metaG_FD_160094 | JGI IMG/M metagenome (GOLD analysis project Ga0214543, IMG submission 160094) | Root nodule microbial communities from cowpea collected in UCLA plant growth center, Los Angeles, California, USA - CNSS2 | ecosystem: Host-associated > Plants > Roots > Nodule | place: USA...
AAACCCAAGATTTGAAGGACAAGGAAGAGCTAGAGCGTTTGGTAGAACATCATGAAGCAGAGATAGCTGATTTGGAACAATCTATGTCCGCATTGGATGAGTTGGTTGCAAATTGGAAGGGTCAACAACCGAAGGATGAGGTTCGAGATGAAGTTGGTGATGATGTCTTCATTGATCCACGTGCATCTGTAATGAGTGTTGAAAAAGATGATGGTGCACAACAAAGCAATATGTATGACCGTATGAAGGCCCGACCTAGGATGCGGTTCAAGAGTGTTGCCACAAAAACACCATATTCTGTTTATGGAAAGAAGAAGTTGAAATCACTTCAAATTGGTTGATTTTGTTAATTTGAAAACACCATTGGTATTTCATTTAGAGTTATTTAAGAATGTTTGTTTTGGATTCATTTTACAGGACAAAGTATGTTCATGATTCTGTTATGTGTTTTTGTGTTTGAAAATGTATGTTGCAGGATTTTAGATATTTTGCATTTATTTTGCGCATCAGTAATATTTTTTTGTTTATTGAATGGTAGAACCAAATTATATAACACAACACCCCACTTCATTTCCCTTCACTCCCCAATTTGAGTACTTGTACTCCCCACTTGTTAAAGTAATTGATACTTTAAAGAACAATTATTTCCTACATAAAATAAAAGTTGTTGTTATAACTGTTTTTTGTATTTTGGGTTGGTCATAATAAAATTAAAAATTAATTGCTTAACATAATTCAGAAATTTAAGATGGTTACTAAAGCTGTTAGTGTGAACCAGAATATATAACAGCACTCCCCTTGTAGTATAGTTTTACTCCCCACTTTGTAACGCAATTGAAAATTTAAAGAACATTTAATTTCCTTCCAAAATTAAAATGATATTAAAACTGTTATTCTAAATTTAAATTGGTCATAATTAAAAATAAAATATTTAATTGGTTAACAAAATTCAGAAATTTGAGATGGTTATTAAACGTGGTACTGTGAACCGGAATATATACCACCACTCCCCATTTAAAATACTTTCACTCCCCACTTTGTAACGGAATTGAAATTTTAAAGATCATTTTATGTCCTTCCAAAATTAAAATGCTATTAAAACTGTTATTCTAAATTAATATTGGTCATAATTAAAACTAAAATAATTAAAAATAAAATATTTATTTGGTTAACCAAATTCAGAAATTTTAGATGGTTATTAAACCTGGTACTGTGAACCAGAATATATAACACCACTCCCCATTTTGGAAACTTTTACTCCCCACTTTGTAACGCAATTGAAAATTTAAAGAACATTTAATTTCCTTCCAAAATTAAAATGGTATTAAAACTGTTATTCTAAATTTAAATTGGTCATAATTAAAAATAAAATATTTAATTGGTTAACCAAATTCAGAAATTTCAGCTGGTTATTAAACCTGGTACTGTGAACCAGAATATATAACACCACTCCCCATTTTGGAAACTTTTACTCCCCACTTTGTAACGCAATTGAAAACTTAAAGAACATTTAATTTCCTTCCAAAATTAAAATGATATTAAAACTGTTATTCTAAATTTAAATTGGTAATAATTAAAAATAAAAAATTGAATTGGTTAACAAAATTCTGAAATTTCAGATGGATACTAAACCTGATACTGTGAACCAGAATATATAACACCACTCCCCATTTTGGAAACTTTTACTCCCCACTTTGTAACGTAATTGAAAATTTAAAGAACATTTAATTTCCTTCCATAATTAAAATGATATTAAAACTGTTATTCTAAATTTAAATTGGTCATAATTAAAAATAAAAAATTGAATTGGTTAACAAAATTCTGAAATTTCAGATGGCTGTTAAACTTGGTACTGTGAACCAGAATATATAACACCACTCCCCATTTTGGAAACTTTTACTCCCTACTTTGTAACGCAATTGAAAATTTTAAAAAAATTTTATGTCCTTCCTAAATTAAAATGATATTAAAACTGTTATTCTAAATTTAAATTGGTCATAATTAAAAATAAAAAATTGAATTGGTTAACAAAATTCTGAAATTTCAGATGGATATTAAACCTGGTACTGTGAACCAGAATATATAACACCACTCCCTATTTTGGAAATTTTTACTCCCCAAACATGAAACAGATCTTGATTACAAAAATGAGGCCGGAGTCCGAAGTTACCAAAAAAGTATCATAATGACACAATTCATTAATATTTATTTAACGAAAATATAAAAACACACAAAGACTTGAACACACATCTGTGTGGATGTAATAACATGAAACTAAATCTATGGACTTTGCAACATCACAGTAGCACCCATTAATGTAAACCTCAACTATAGGTTGTTTTTGAACCTGGTCCACCTCAAACACCAATCTGTCTCCCTCCTTCAACCTATTTTGAGCACAAAACTTCCTTCATCCTTGTCCAAGCTTTGTTGTTTGGTTGTTTTGCGACACAAGCAGTTTGCATTTAACTCCTCTTCGACGTCCAACTAGATATATGACGTCCACCTCAAGGCTCTTGATGACCTCAGCAAAATCAACATTCAAGTCTTGCTCAGATAATCAACAATAATGTTACCCATTCTATTTTCAATCCATGGATATTAATAGTTTTGAATAGGATTGAGAAAATAAGAATAATAATTACCAGGTGACTTGCATTTGCTTGACATTGAGTCAATGTGACCGCAAAAAGGGATGTACCAGGGTCCACCGCTGCAATGTCTAAGAATGCCTTCATATTCTTTGGTGTGCATTGGCCAATAAAAATCGTTATTTCGAAAGTAGAGTTGCCCACATAACGAAATTGGACGTATGAGTCCCATATCTGTGTGCTGTATGTGTTTTCCAGGTCTTTCCACCCATCCGTTAATTTTGGATTCATTTTATCCATGTTATAGGAAACTACATAGCGATTTTCAAAGCTATCAAGCAAAGTCCATTGGTGGGTCAGTTCATTTTCAAATGCCGCAGCAAAATGTCGATCCATATGAGCAAACAACTACATTGAAAGTCAGAAAGGTTATATGTCAAATAATGCAAATGTATGTAAAGACAGTGTCAAAATAAGGGGAAACACGCACCTGGTCATGTATGTTAATCGTGGTGAAGGTCCACAGCACTTTAGTTGCAGTAGGAGATGCATCACGAACATTAATATCGCTAATACTGCACGAACCAGTCGATTCCATACTATTGGGTTGGGCGGGATGTTTGCATTCTTTGTTGGCCTATTTGAGAGATGAAGGAGGGTGGTCTGCCACAAAACGTGACATTAAAGGCATTAAATTATGGTGGTTGAGGACAGGTGGACGAAGGAGGCGGATTGGTAGGTGACACAGCACTAGGTTTGAATGGAGAATGGAAATTTAATAATAGGCGGTGGTAGTTGAACATTGGGTTCCCCCACAAGGGTGTATTAGACGTCGTCATTTAGTGCGTCGCAGCAACGTTAATATTGGCCACTTAATTTCTATCTGTTAAGGTTATTCGAATGGTAACAGACAACAATTAATTTATTGCATACTGAAATGGAATTAAGCTAATTAATTAGTCATGTAAATGTAATAAATATTACTATACACGTTGAACGAAATAATATTTCATTAAATGGAGTAACCATTACAATATGAAATGACCATCCATTTACGCACATGTCATTCACAAACAAGAAGACTTCAGTCATATTATGTTTGCGCATTTCATGTGCGGCAAAACCTATGTGGTAGTAAAGATAAACTATGGGAGGTGCATTTCCAAAATGAACTATCTATGCATAACAAAACAGTGATATTACTTTGGAGACAAAAACATCCCTTTACCACCACATTGTATATGTACGTCACCTTGGTGGACCTACCTAAATTTTCTTTTCAAATGTGGGTTGTTGAAGAAATTTGAGTGTTTCCAAAGTCAGACTCCACAGATGTCAACAAAGACATAAATTCACTATTACGAATGGGTGTGTTCAGTAACGATGGGCATTCAAAGGAGACATGCTGATGGTCCGATGTTGCACCAAAGTAGGAAGTGTCCTATTCAAAATACAACAAACAGTTACTTGCAGTGATTAATGAAAACATAATATTTTGACTTTTTATAAAATAATATGATTTTACCATTGTAGTTCTTGAAGCCTTGTTTTTAGACGCGTTTGTTCTCCTCCTCTTACATATTTTCTCCACAGTTGACTGCAGTTTGTTTGAACGTGGTCTTCCCTTCCTCTTAACATGAATTGGGCTTAGAACCATTCCGCTGTTGGTTGCAGATGGAGTAACATCATTAGTGGTTAGGGACCCACCTCCGTTTGGTGCTATACATTCCATTGGTTTGGTTGGCACCCCTAATGACTTTGCTATGAGGTGGAGTTCATCACATAACTGTTTTGTTGTATTCTCAGAGTCACAAGCAACCTCAGTTATATCATAAAAAGTGTTACACAATACTTGGTACCTTTGCATTCGTGGGTCGTCACTACTTCTATTGTAACCCGCATTTATGAGACTGTGTCTCCTTCACACATTTTTTGACCAACGTCTGAGAACATACTTATCGGCAACACATTTAATGTCTTCTTGTCCCAGAACCAAGAAGCTGTGGCGACACAATATGCCTCTAAACTCAAACAACAAACAACTACATTCAATATTTGTTGTAACTGAATCGAGTTTCAAGTTGTGCATTCTGTGGTTTTTCTGTCCATTCCACATCCACTCTTCCTTCACGGTATACTTCCAAACTATTTCATCTTTTGATACACTCTTCACGAAGCAATTCATCTTACCCCTGAATTCGTTTTGCACCTCACTAAATTTGGCGTATGTGTATTCTAATTAAAATTGTTGTTCAATCGGTGATTGAGAGCCACATGCAACAGTTGTATTCGCAGATGCGAAGTCCGCTTCAAACTCCTTTTATGCCTTTTGCCTTAATGCATTGTCGTACTGTACGACAAATTGTTGCAAGGTTGTGCTGGAGTTGATGAATCCATCAAAAAATGCATTCATGCCCTCACTGCTTTGTGTGGTTGACATTCCAGCCCAGAAATGACTTTTCAAATAGCAGGGAACCCAACGATGTCTCTCATTATACAACGTACACAACTATTCATTTGCATTCAAGTCATACTTGGTAATAAAATCCACCCACCCTAACTTAAAGTCATTAATATAGATGGAATCATACACAAGTTTCTTCAATTCTGTCTTCATAGGTTTGTAGTTTGTGTACCCTTGCAATTTCTCAGGAACCTTTTTTATGATGTGCCACAAACACCACCTATGTTTTGTTTTAGGAAATACGACTTTAATTGCGTTCATCATTGCCTTACACTGGTCAGTAACGATACCATGAGGTTCAATGTTGGACATGCATCGACGCCAACACTCAAAAAGCCACACAAACGTAGTTGTGTCCTCACAAGAAACAAGGCCACAACCTAACAAAATTGACTGCCCATGATGATTGACTCCCACGAAAGGCGCAAATGGCATGTCATATTTGTTTGTTAAGTAGGTTGTGTCAAATGACACCACAACACCAAAATTTTGACATGCCGTTCTACTCCTTGCGTCAGCCCAAAAAACATTGCATATTCTGTTATTTTCGTCCATGTCTATATCGAAGAAGAAGTTGTTGTTCAATTCTCTCATCTGTGAGAAGTGTCGAAGCAACGCTTGGTCATCCCCATCATTGCACAATGACCTTCTTTGTTTACCAATGTAGTTGCGAACATCCCGCTCAATGAAGGTTATGTTATCATATCCACCGGCCTCACAAATCAGTGATCGAAAACTTTTGTTGATCCTAACACTGGTTTCGTCGTTGATGTCAACAGTTTGCCTAGCATGCATGTTTACTTTACGGTTGCCACGTATTAGCCGGGATTTCTGTGGACTTATGTCATGACTATGATCAGTGGCAACACTCCTTATGTACCATTTCTCTTCCTTTTTCCCAACAGTTATACCTGTTTTGCACTGTTTTTTTTGACTTGGCACGGTCTTCAATTCTGGGGGTATGGCAGAAACGTAATTTCCTTCACGCGAACATACTAACTTTATGTAGTTGATTTCATTGTCCGAACCCCATAGTGAACTTCTGATCCTAACACCAAACCCACTTTGTATAACAAAATTTCTGTAAAAAACCTTCACAGCGTCCAATGTCTCAAAACACATATGAACTTTTGGAACAATGTCATCTTCGTTGACGTCATGTGCATTGTTACTATTTATATGTTCATTGAGTTCATGTGACGCTTGGACAGGAATGTCTTCACCCAAGCAAATATCATCAAGTGACGGAAAGGCCTCCATTACTACTGTTCTTTGGTTAATAGGATAGCTGTGAATGTCAATACTACATATATTCATTATTTCATAAAAGAAAATAAAAAGTTGGTGGCCATGTATGGCATTCAACATTGATTGAAACCCTAGGAAACATACAACGTCAACATGTCTGCAATGTTTGAACACAACAACCCAAGTGCAATGAAGTTTCATAATTAATGCGGACATGAAATTTTATCTTTTCGGACACAATAAATTTTTTTTTCTGAAGTTATAATAAGCACTTACTTGGAATGGAAGGTGACGATGTTTAATGGGGACGAGTGTGCAGCTCCAAACACCATTCAACGATGGCTACCAACCTACGTGCCTTTAATGTCCAAGCTCCTGCCATAACTCTGCATTAACTTGTGTTAGGTAAGGGGGTTGGGGAGAAGTTAAAGGGTTGACGATGAAACAGGAGACAAAACATTAATGACGATTAAACTTACTGAAGAAGAAAAGCAAGGGTATTATGGACATACCACCATGAACTACTTTTTGTATATAATGGACCCCGTGGCCCACTACTTATGCGACCATAAAAAGTTTGTTTCTTTGTTGGGTTGCGGTGAAATATAGGAGGTAAGTGATGAAATCTTTCATTGTTGCATTTTAGTGGTACATCATTAATTTAACACAAATGATAAGCAATAGTCTGACGCATTTCTTAATTCAAATATGTGAAATTTTAACTTTTCTCAGTTGCAATGGAACCGTGGAAGGGCCTTGATATAGAAGAAGAAGATTTGGCATCTTTCCTCAAAAAATGTAATTCATCAACAACCCTTATTCCAAGGCCAGCAGGAAATGTCCAGGCAGCTATCATTAACCGTGGTTCAGAACACGCACAAAGCACCCAAGAATTTGCAAAGTCTATTGTTGTTGCAAGTTATGAGAGGGATTTCAAATCAAATGCATGGTTATGGGCAGAGAAATTCATAAAGTTCCATGGTACATATGTTTTAGTCTACATCAATTTGTTGTCGTTATGAATATCAGCGAAACACTCATGGCAGTTTTCATTCACAACTCTGGTTAAGGACGGAGACATTAACAATACTGCACACTTAGGAAGTTGTAACAGAACTGGTATACTTCCTTTCGTAGCATGCATTGTCAAACAGTGCAACCCAAATGGCCTAGGCAATATGCAGATATGTGTGAAGGTATCATCTTTTAACACAAATATTATGTATTGGAAACAAATTGTTGTACTGATTTAATCCTTTCCAAGAACAGGATCCTACTGGTACGGTTTGGGCAAGTGTGCACCGGAAAGTACTACTTCATCCAGAGTATGGGACACATCTTATTGTTGGAGCAGTTTTACTTTTGAACACTGTAAGTCAAGTTTGCATCACACACATTTAATAAAGTCATGTTTAACATGGAATTCGTATGCGTTATATCCTTGTCATAGTAACGTTGTGTAGTTGTTCATAGCAGGTTGCGACATTTGGTCATAGACATCAAATTTGCTACCTAAACATCACTGTCCGTAACATTGTGAAGGTACTATCCCCAATTAGAAAGAACTTGACCTTACTCCTACTAAATGTTTTCGTATCCTCATAACTTTGGTCATTAATATGGACAAACGACTTTTTTGAAAACTAGATATTCAAAGCGGACATTTGTGAACCCACGGATGAACTAGTCCAAGCCACAATCAAGCCTGTCATTGACCCTCATCCATCACTCGATCCAAAGGTTCAGGAGATATTAAAAAAATTTGTCAATCCATCCACTCAGTCTGTTCCTGACATTGGGGAGACCTCGTCCAACATTGAACCTTCCCAAAATGTGGATGATTAAATGTAAAACATGGGGTTATATTATTTAAGATGTATTATGCTTGTTGTTTACATGTTCTTATGTGTTTTTTGTTTTTACGTTTACGTGGTAAACCAGAAGGACCACCCCGACTGTTGACTATGTTATGTTATTGAAGCCCAATTTTAACACGAACCGTAATGTGATGAACATAATCAAAGTGACTAAGGGCTTGAATGGGGTTTCCCTATCTTCCAACGAGGCATATCCAATAAATTTATAACTATATGTCCTCCCAGAGGGGGGGAGTGCTCGCAAATTAAATGGGGATTGTTATATAGGATTTTGGTCCTCACAAATAAGAAATCAAAATGGAAGATCCACCACAAGGTCAACAACATCGTGACCTCACATACATGTACTTAAAATGAAATGAAAGTAAGTTAGGGCTCGAATGAGTTTGTCTCCTTTCTACCACGCATATCCAATAAATTTAAAATAAAAATTCTCCTTCCAAACGTGGGGAGTCCTGTGAAATTAAGTGGTACAAAAGATTTTGGTCTTCGCAATTAAAAATTAAAAATGGAAGACCCACCACAAGGTCAACAACACCGTCACCTCACATACATGTCAAATGAATTCAATGAAAGTGAGTTAGGGCTGCAATGAGTTTGTCTCCTTTACTTGGATGCATATCCAATAAATTTGAAAAATATCGCCTTCCAGACGTGGGGAGTGCTGTGAAATTAAGTGAGGAGTGGTACAAAAGATTTTGGTCTGCGCAATTATAAATTAAAAATGGAAGACCCACCACAATGTCAACAACACCGTCACCTCACATGCATGTCAAATGAATTAAATGAAAGTGAGTTAGGGCTGCAATGAGTTTGTCTCCTTTCCTTGGATGCATATCCAATAAATTAAAAATAAAATATCTCCTTCCAGAGGTGGGGAGTGCTGTGAAATTAAGTGGGGAGTGGTAAAAAAGATTTTGGTTTTCAGATTTAAAAATTAAAAATGGAAGACCAAGCAGAAGGTCAACAACACCGTCACCTCATGAACATGTAAAATGAATTAAATGAAAGTGAGTTAGGGCTGCAATAAGTTTGTCTCCTTTCCCTCGATGCATATCCAATAAATTTAAAATAAAATATAACCTTCCAGAGGTGGGGAGTGCTGTGAAATTAAGTGGGGAGTGGTACAGAAGATTTTGGTCTCCGCAATTATAAATTACAAATGGAAGATCCATCACAAGGTCAACAACACCGTCACCTCACATACATGTCAAATGAATTAAATGAAAGTGAGTTAGGGCTGCAATGAGTTTGTTTCCTTTCCTTGGATGCATATCCAATAAATTAAAAATAAAATATCTCCTTCCAGAGGTGGGGAGTGCTGTGAAATTAAGTGGGGAGTGGTAAAAAAGATTTTGGTTTTCAGATTTAAAAATTAAAAATGGAAGACCAAGCAGAAGGTCAACAACATCGTCACCTCATGAACATGTAAAATGAATTAAATGAAAGTGAGTTAGGGCTGCAATGAGTTTGTCTCCTTTCCTTCGATGCATATCTAATAAATTTAAAATAAAATATAACCTTCCAGAGGTGGGGAGTGCTGTGAAATTAAGTGGGGAGTGGTACAGAAGATTTTGGTCTCCACAATTATAAATTACAAATGGAAGATTCACCACAAGGTTAACAACACCGTCACCTCAAGAACATGTAAAATGAATTAAATGAAAGTCAATTAGGGCTGCAATGAGTTTGTCTCCTTTCCTTGGATGCATATCCAATAAATTAAAAATAAAATATCTCCTTCCAGAGGTGGGGAGTGCTGTGAAATTAAGTGGGGAGTGGTACAAAAGATTTTGGTTTTTAGATTTAAAAATTAAAAATGGAAGACCAAGCAGAAGGTCAACAACACCATCACCTCAAGAACATGTAAAATGAATTAAATGAAAGTGAGTTAGGGTTGCAATGAGTTTGTCTCCTTTCCTTGGATGCATATCCAATAAATTTAAAAAATATCTCCTTCCAGACGTGGGGAGTGGTACAAAAGATTTTGGTCTTCGCAATTATAAATTAAAAATGGAAGACCCACCACAAGGTCAACAACACCGTCACCTGAACAACTTGTCAAATGAATTAAATGAAAGTGAGTTAGGGGTGCAATGAGTTTGTCTCCTTTCCTTGGATGCATATCCAATAAATTTAAAAAATATCTCCTTCCAGACGTGGGGAGTGATGTGAAATTAAGTGGGGAGTGGTACAAAAGATTTTGGTCTTCGCAATTAAAAATTAAAAATGGAAGACCCACCACAAGGTCAACAACATCGTCACCTCACATACATGTCAAATGAATTAAATGAAAGTCAGTTAGGGCTGCAATGAGTTTGTCTCCTTTCCTTGGATGCATATCCCATAAATTAAAAATAAAATATCTCCTTCCAGAGGTGGGGAGTGCTGTGAAATTAAGTGGGGAGTGGTACAAAAGATTTTGGTATTCAGATTTAAAAATTTAAAATGGAAGACCCAGCAGAAGGTCAACAAGATAGTCACATCACATACATGTAAATAAAATGAAATGAAAGTCAGTTAAGGCTGGAATGGGTTTGTCTACTTTCCTTGGAGGCATATTCAATAAAATTAAAATAAATTATCTCCTTCCAGACGTGGGGAGTGCTGTGAAATTAAATGGGCAATGGTACAAAAGATTTTGGTCTTCACAATTAAAAAAAAAATTCAAACACCCACCGCAAGGACAACCACATCATGACCTCACACACGTGAAAATAAAAATAAATGAAAGTGTCTAAGGGCTGAAAAATGGTTTGTCTTCCGTTCAAGGACGCATAGCCAAGTAAACAAACAAACAAACCCTCTTAGACATGGGGAGTGCTATGAAATTAAATGGGGAGTGGTACACAACGTTTTGGTCTTCACAATTAAAATAAAAAATGGAAGACCCACCCCAAGGACTACAACATCAAGACCTCACATCCTTTCCTTGGATGCATATCCAATGAAATCAAATAAATTACTCCTTCAAGAGGTGGGGATCAGTATTAAATTATATGGGGAGCGGGGGGAAAGTTTTTGGTTTGCATAATTTTGTAATTAAAATAAAGGAAAACCCTGCACAAGGTCTATAACATTCGAAGCATTTTAAAATGAATAACATAAGGTTACGCTCCCATACATTCCAGTAATTAAAACATAAATACAGAGTCTTAACATTTTGTCATGAAGCATACAACACCAACAGTGAGCTTAAAGAGGGGACTCATCAAATAATTACATGGGACCTACAAAACAATTTTGTACATTCATGTACTTCATTACAACACAAAAATTTAAATTCAATCTTGTTCACATTCAATGACAGTATGAGGTCAAATGTTCACCAAACTTTAACGTCTAACTAACAAGTCATAGTACTGCAACACATCTTGCTTGTGAATGTTGTCTACATCTAAAATCCATTTCCATATGTATTGCTGCCTAATCTGTTGTAGTTGGTCCTGCATAACAAATATCAAAATTCCAACTCCATAAATGACATTATAATACACAAAGTCAAAAGTAACAACTTAAACGTACTGTAACTTACATTGGTGTAGTTAGGCATGATATTGCCATCAAATTTCTTCTGACCATCCCACAACTCCATCATTTGAAGAACAATAATCCCACAGTCATACCTATATCAAGCCAAATAAATACATTCCTCATCACAAATTCAAACAACACATGGAAGAACAACTCATTTACATTGTATAAATGAAAACACATACAAGTTTGGTTGAATAGGAGTATTGTGACATTCTTCTTCAAAGATTGGATATTCATCATCACCACATTTCAACAGCATACCAAAAAGCAATCCCATATTATATGCCTTCAATCAATCATGAAATCAATAAAATAAACGTTTATGACAACAAATACAAAACGTGTAATGAACATTTGTAGTGCTTACAATGGCGTTATCTAGTCTTTTGCGATTTTTATTGGAATGTCCAATTGAATCCAAGACATAAAGCTTCTTCTGTTGACAATTTACAGCATAGCACCACCAATGACCTTCATGCACCATTAGGGCAAACAACTGCATCAAATAATAAATGTATCACTTAACTTAGAAAGTATTAAGTATGCAGGAAAAATTACATATATGAAGAGGAATCTCACAAAATCAGCATCCACAATATCCTCCACAGAAATCAATCCTGCACGAAAGTAAACCTCATAGTCTTTCAATGTCCATTGCCGTCTATTAATCTTCATCCTTCGTGACTCGTTCAGAACATGAGTATACAATCAAAACTGACATTAGTTATTTCTTACTCAAATAAAGCTAAGTCATTCGTAACCAAACATTAAGTTGTTGTACCGCATATAACGGATTGAAAGCTACTCGCTTCACATGACCATATTTGCGTCGTTCAAAGTACATCATTGTGCTTGCACCGAACAAAACAGCCTACACAAAAGGATTCACCAAATCAGGCAAATGAATATGAAATTAAATAGATGTTACAAAGGGCTCAAAAAACCTTTATGTTCCTTGCTTGGGAAGATTTACAATTAATAACAAACATACTACTGTGACCAGTCGTGGGGAATGCTATGATATTACATGGGGACTGACTACACAAATTTTGGTCTTCAGATTTTCAAATTAATTATTGATCACAAACCATTGGGTCCCCAACATCAGCACCTCACTTTCATAGAAATAGAAATGCAAAAAATAGTTCTTACCATATTGTCCACCTTATTTGCAGGACCAAATCCAGAGCATTCAGAAGTACCCAAAATTTGGCCATTTGTATTGGCCACCAACCTACAATTTAAGTTTGTTAGTAACAAATTTCATGGTTTGTTTAATCGTTTTCATACATGTCACAAAAAATTAATTAATAATACCTATAAGGAGTACGGTCATAAGTAACAGTGTTGTACAACTTCATCAAGTCAACCCCTAATGAATCAAATGATGGCTGTTGTGGATCATATGGAGCAATGACTTGAAGTGCTAAAACCTCCCCAAACTGGGCAACATCAGATTCGGAGTTCAAATCAAAACCTTTATGAAGACGTTCACCAATTTCATCCTCCTGATCACGCTGTTCAAC
>Ga0214543_1010798_pt1 | contig 13241 bp, 7 predicted proteins | sample CNSS2metaG_FD_160094 | JGI IMG/M metagenome (GOLD analysis project Ga0214543, IMG submission 160094) | Root nodule microbial communities from cowpea collected in UCLA plant growth center, Los Angeles, California, USA - CNSS2 | ecosystem: Host-associated > Plants > Roots > Nodule | place: USA...
ACAGGTTCTTGGAGCTATCTTGGAAGGTCCTCTTGAAGAATTCTATCAAGACACATTCAATTTTGACTTGGCAAGAAGAAGAAATTTCAGTCTTGGAAAAGGTGTACTCATCCATTTTGTAGGCTTTGTTCTTGTGTTTTGATACAGTTTGAAACTGTTTATTTCTGTTGTTTTCTGTCTAAAGCAAGTGTGTGTGATAGCCTTGCTGTTGTGTGGTTGTGTAAGTGTGTGGATGCCTTGCGTGTGTGTTCCTTTATCTTAGAATTTAGATTTATCAAGTGTATTTGTAAATCTTGAAATTCTTGTGATATAGTGAATATCTCTAGCTGTTGTGGTTTGCTAGATGAACTGGATGTAGATTCTTAAGAATTGAACCAGTATAAAAATTTTGTGTGCTTTATCACTTTCTCTCTATATCTTGTCATAGTATAAATGCTTCATACATTAAGCATCAAACCATATTATTTCAATTGATTCAAAAGAAAAGGGTTTTATCAAAACAATTTCAAAAGTGCTAAAACTGGGCAAAATTTGTTAATACCAATTCAGCCCCTCTTGGTTGTGAAATATGGTGCATCAATTCTAACAAATATATATATATATATATATATATATATATTATTTATGTATTAAGTTATGTATATATTTTTAAAAAATAAAAGAAAAACTAATTTTATAAATCTTAGTTAATAAAGCGATTAAGGTTTTGTATTTGACCGTAAAGTTTTTTCAGAGCAAACCATTAATAAAGTGTAAAAGTAAAAAGAAAGAGAGATTGAGAAAATGAGATTGGAGAGTAAAGAGATCGAATAACTTATACTCACAAGATCTCCTGAATCAATATCTTAATATGATTTATGTAGGTTATATTTATGATTATCTCATTACTATATTTCTTTTAAATTAAGTTTTCCCTAAATTAGTATGAAAACTAATTTGATTTTAGATATTTTGTTATGAAATTGGCATGAAACCTAATTATATCTTCCCAAATTAGTATTACCCTACATTATAAAATTTTGGAATTTTATGTTTTCACTTCATATAATGAATTAGTTAAATAATCTTGAATTGAAATAGAAATTAGAATACCTGTTTTGAATGAATTCAATCCATTAGAAAAATTAAAAACTGAGAAGTGTTAATTGCCGTAAGAGAATGATTTAAGTAAAAAATATATATATTTTTTAATTAATAAATCATATATAAAAAATATAAATTAGCACCCATGAATTTTTGGTCCAAGTTCAATCACTGTATCAACACGTATCTCTTATTTTAAAAAATAAAAACGAAGTATAATTAATTTACAAAACTAATTATAGATATAAATAATAAAAAATAAATAAATAAATTACAAAATAACTTACCTGTGGAAACGAAGGGGCACTACCATGGGAAAGGAGCAACAATTGCGCTCAAAGAAACGCATAAGGGAGGAACAACGAACTAGAACCAGAAGTGGTCGTGGGTTTGGGAAAAGAAACATTTTGGCCAGAACCAGTGGTGGCAGTGAGGACGCGTGCAGCGGTGGCAGCGCGAGTAGCGGTGGGGTGATGTTTCGCGGTGGTCAAGTTTTCGGTGAGCTTAGGTACAACACTTGAGACAGAAATGATGGAGAGGAGAAAGGAGGTAAGGCAGGGAAGTTGTTTTAGTGGTCTTGGGGTTTGAAATAGCAAGATAGGGGTTGCCAATAACAAGCCCATTTAGTGTTTCATTTTTCTTCCTGCACTCCCATAACTTCTAGATGCACCCTCATAATTTTTAGAATAATCATTTTATCATTCGCAAAGGTAACTTTTGGATCTTCTATTCTAAAAATCCTCTAGAGCGAACTTTCTGGAATTTCAAGAACCTGATTTTCAAGATGAGATTTTCAGAACAAAATTTGTTGAAGGCCCACATGGCGCAGCAAGAAAAGAACAAAATCTGGTAACTCGATGCTTCTGAATTTGACAAAATAAATATTTCTTGTGACTAAAAGAAAACTCACTATTTCAACCCTCTCCATTGACCTAAAACTATATATTTCTATTTTCTTTGTGCCCATTAAACAAGATAAAGATTGTATGCAAAGAAAGTTAGAGGGAAATTTGTGTTACCTGCAATTAGAAAGTTGACGTAATGGGTTTAGGTCAAATCCACTTTTCAAGCAACAGATTAATCAAAATTCCCTGAAATTGCAAGTGGTGGATTTCTTTATTCATTATACCCAATTTTAGCAATGAGTTTGATGTTGATGCAGGATTACAGTGGAGGTTTCTATTGCCTAATGATTATCACAGGGTCACCCATTGAGGATTTGTTGAGTTGATTAATGATTATTGTTTATGATAATCTGATTCAACACTTTGATTGTTATTAATTTAAGGATGTCGATTTTCAGTACGGTCTGGTTAGCTAGGTTAGTGCAACCACTGTGTGTATTATAGGTTGTAATGTCAATTTCTTAATTGGAAACTTTTTCAAAGCCAAGATCATGGGTGGCTTTCACCATGAAATTAATTTCAAAGCTGTTACAGCCTCCAGTATTAGGGTTGGTTCATTGCTGCTTTGCTACTTCTCTGGAAGCTATTCTCATCTTCTCCACAAAAACAGCTCAACCTTCACACTCCTCACACCCCACTTTGTTAAACAATGATCTTCATAATTACCTGCTCTTGAAAATCAATAATAACTTTCTATGTGACAAGTGGTGCACACTTTATTAGACCTATATAAAATTGGCTGGTATGCATGTTACTACTCATTTTCCTTCTCAATGACTTCACCAACCTTTAATGGATTTGGCACATGTTCAAATTACCAAGATCAGCTCAAGGAAATAAATGGTGGGGTAAGAACTATAGAACAGAACAATTTAAATACATTTTCTTTTTTTGGTATTTTAAAGAATTTTTTAAGAATAAAATCGTGATGAAACTTAACCACGAAACAGATAATACTTTAAATATAATAAGTTACCTAAATTTAAAATTTAGTGCCAAAATAATTTGTGTTAGGAAATGTATTGAAATTTATAAGCATAAAGATTTTAAGGCAATTAATTACTTTTTTTGGATATGGCAAAATAATTCAGCCATCCCTCAATTTCAAAGTGAAAAAGAATTATCTAAGAAAAGTGGTTTTGCAAATCATTGTACCATGTATAGAAACAAAATCCTTTTTCATTACTATCAAATTTAGCTAAGTTTCCCTCTTATGCTAAGTTTCAAGTACAATCAAACTGTGTATTCTTGTCTACTTTCAATCTCGTACGCAATTCATCCCTTAACCATAGATTTTTTTTGTCTTTTTGAGAAGTTTACTTAATCAATTCAGACTTTGTTTCTTTTCTTTACTTTCACACCCTTTTTCTCTGTCTTGCTTCATTTCAAATCGGTCCATTTTAGTCACTCTTGGTAACTAGGTGCATTTGAATAAACTTTTCTCACTGTTTGCATAAAGGTGAAATTTCTTAAGAAATCAAACAACACTATTACAAGTAGCATGAATAGCCATCTCTACTAAGAAACATGACCTCTTCTACAAAAAATTTCAAGCATTTATATATCGATGTCCAAAATTTCAAGTATTTTCAAGATTCCTCCAAAACCACAAAAGGCCAAATGGACATACAGGGTGGAAAGAAAGAAAGTTGCCCATGCAACCAATAGTTGCTATCAAAAAGGAAAGGATAAGTTGAGTATTGAAATAAGAACAAATTGGAAGCTATCATGTCCCACTCAATAATGGAACAACCTTGCATAAATTACATAATCAGTGTACAGTGGAAGAGCAATATCACTGGACTTATTCTATGCAACAGAGAAAGTCATGTTTGGGGAATGAGGAATATATTCAAACATGGTTTCTGATCTTAACATTCTTTGTTTGGTAGCTGTTTCAGTAGAGAACCGCATTCAATTGCTGAACATGATTCCTCCTTTTAAATGGATGATAATAGAGAATCATGATTAAGTTAGGTGTATAATTACTCAAATACCTTAACGACTTGATATAAAATTTTTAGACAATGACTTTTTTATAAAATATCCATATAATTTGAAAGAATCCCTTTTTTTAATGCTTAAACAACTTCAATTTTTCAGAAGAAATTATCTACTGAGTCTAAGTCAAATTTTCACTTACATGAATTCTGATATTCCACAGCAAGTTTGTAGCACAAAGTGAGTACACTACAGAGACAATTTTCATCAACTGATACACAATGTGTGTGAGTCATTCACAATGCTTATACCGTACATAAAAAAGTAATGTATTAAAATGGAGTAAGACACAATTTAGTATAGTAATCATTTGGGACCATCATCTACTTGATGGTGAGAACAGATCTATTGAATATTCAAGTGTTGATATGAGAGACAGAAACTTGACAAGAATAGTATATTTCCCACCCAATGAATATTCTACTGGGTCTACTTAATGATGTAGAAACCAGAAAGCATGATGTGTGGCTACATGCATAGGTTCCTCTACATGACCAAAGTATGAGGTGCCAAGATGTTAGCCTTTCAACCCATTCCTTAACCTCCAGTATCTTTTAGCATTTTTTAGTCATGCCAAACTATACTATGCTTTAACTTCACTCCTACTCAAAAATGCATAAAACCTCCCCCTCTAAACCCTTTCTACAATGTCCTCATCATTCTGTTGTGTTGAGCACCACTTCATTAACTCTTTCTTGCCACCGTTAAGCTCCACTAATCCCCATGATCCCTTCAGGAATAATGAAGCCTCCCAGAGGAAAACTTCCTCTCCCCATCATTATCATCACAACCTGTGTTCTTGTTTTTGTGGCTATCTTGTATGCAGAGAGACTCAGTTTCCTCTCTTCCAACTCCATTTTCAAGTTCAAACCATGTCCTAGACAAATCACCAAACCAAAGTCCAGTAAGTCACCTTCTCAATTATCAGTTTGATTCTAATGCAACTATATCTCATCATATCATGATTGTCCTAGCAGATGCAGGTGACAAAACTGCAGATGAAGAGGTTGTGATTGTCAATGTGAATGGGAATGCATCATCATGGATTGATGACAGGTTTGATTTTGACCCTGAGGAGTGCAATGTTGCCAATGGAAAATGGGTGTTTAACTCTTCAGTAACACCTCTCTACTCTGACATAAGCTGTCCATACATAGATAGACAATTTTCTTGTGTCAAGAATGGGAGGAATGATTCTGACTATCGCCATTGGGAGTGGCAGCCAGAAGATTGCACCTTGCCACGGTAAGTTCCACACTCTAACTTGCCAATCTTTTATCATAAACATGTATGTTTAGTTGATGTAAAGTACATTCCAAAATTACTATGTTTTGCAGTTTCAACCCAGAGCTAGCCCTCAGAAAGCTTCAAGGGAAAAGACTGCTATTTGTTGGAGATTCACTGCAGAGAAACCAGTGGGAATCTTTTGTCTGCTTGGTAGAATGGATCATACCTCACAAGCATAAATCTATGAGACTGGGGAGAGTTCATTCAGTTTTCACTGCTAAGGTATTGATATTTGACTGTAATGATGGTTAAATATGTTGGCTCAACTCAGACAGCTATTGACTTGAACAAAACTTAGATGCAGTTTTACATATTGCTGTTGTTTTCCAATCAGAATTGGAGCTTCACTTCAATACAATATTTTATCAAATGTTAATATAAATGTCAGACTCCAATTCTAATTAGAAAACAATACCAGAAAAAGCACATTTGAAAGTACATCTAAGTTGTGTCCTTAATTGGAACAAACACAATAAATAAACACACTAACTCTGAGAGATCATGTTTCTTTTCTGAAAACTCAAGCTAGTTCTTTTTTGTATCTGTGCTTTCACAGGCATACAATGCCACCATAGAATTCTATTGGGCCCCTTATCTTGTGGAGTCCAACAGTGACATTGACATCATAGATATAAGGAAAAGGATAATAAAAGTGGATGCCATAGCTGAAAGAGCCACAAACTGGACAGGAGTGGACATCCTTGTATTCAACACCTACGTATGGTGGATGAGTGGTATTAGGATAAAAACAATGTAAACTTTCTCTGATACTCACTACTAGATCAGCATAATATTTCTGCTATTCTTCTTCTGTTGTTCATGGCAACCATTCAACATTCTCTTTCAGCATTTGATCATTAATAAAAAGCAAGAAAACAGTGTCTGTATCTGACCTCAACTTTACAAATTTCAGATGGGGTTCCTTTGCCAATGGACAAGAAGGGTATGAAGAATTTGACACCCCAATTGCTTACAAGTTGGCTTTGAAAACGTGGGCCAATTGGATCGACTCAACCATCAATCCAAACAAAACCAGGGTCTTTTTCACCACTATGTCACCAACACACACAAGGTCTCTTTCTTAAGAAAACTAAGTCCAACTTATTATTATAGCAACAACTTAAGCTATAAGCTAAATGCATGTTTGGATTCACAGTAAATCCTCTACAACCCTGTTCAAATACTAGTTAGGTAAATATTCACATCCTTTACAGTATCAAGTTGAAGCACTTCAACTAGTTTTGGCCATCAACTACAACCATCAGTTTCATCCAAAAACAATTTATAAGTCAAGTAGTTGTTTGCTTCCTTTATATTGCTCAGTAAAATGCTCAATATTGTAACAAGTCAAGTGTGTTGTTTCTCAGAAGCCAAGACTGGGGCAACATGGAAGGTGTGAAATGCTTCAATGAGACAAAGCCAGTGATGAAAAAGAAGCACTGGGGAACTGGTTCTGACAAGAGAATAATGAGTGTGGTGTCGAAAGTAGTGGAGGAAATGAAAGTTCCAGTGACATTCATCAACATAACACAGTTATCAGAGTACAGAATTGATGGCCATTCCTCAGTCTACACTGAAACTGGAGGAAAATTGTTGACCGAAGAGGAAAGGGCTAATCCAGAAAACGCAGATTGCATACACTGGTGTTTGCCTGGTGTTCCTGATACGTGGAATCAAATACTTTTGGCTATGTTGTAACAAAACAAATATAAAGATCCATGTTTTTTTTTTTCTTTTGCTTTAACACTTGTGACATGAAGATGTCAACTATTTTGTTTGTTTGTGTACATTATTCATGCTGAAATGTCTGTGTGATATGCAAATATACATGTTTCATGAATAGTTCACATTATATCACATTGTTGAACCATTGAACCAGAAGGATCACATGGTCACACAGTGACATTGAAGGGGTGTCACGTTAATAAAAATTGGGTTCCACTTCACATTCAAATCAAAGAAGCTAATTATTTCTTCAATGTTTTACCATGTTATCACAGTAATGCAGGGGAAAGGAAGATACTTTCATGGCTGTCAAGAACAAGCAATTGAAATTTATGAAAAAATATATACATAATAAAGAAAGTGTTTGGTGTTAAAATGTCATGCAGAAATAAAAAAAAAAAACTGTCATAATAAATGCAGCACTCAATTTAATTGGACCCTATATAGATTGATGTAAAGGTTAAATCTTTTTTCTTTTAATTTAATGAAGTACCATTCATTTACTCGTAAAATGGCTTGATGGTAAAAGTAGAGGAATTTTTCTTTTCTGTTTATTTTGTAAATCTTTTTCTTTGTGAAACATCTTTAATTGTTGAAGTTCTTTTATCTATATGTATATTCTAAAACTTATTCAGTTTTGGAAATGTAAAAATTATATTTCAAAAATCAAATTCTGAAATACTTAAATAATAAAAATATATACTCTGGAATTTAATCTTTAGATGTAATTTTCAACATTAGATTAAATGCCAAAATGTTGATCACAATCAAGAGAAACTTGGAAATATATGTTTTTATAAATAAGTACAAAAACCACATATAAAAGGGGCATAACAAAGGAAGTGTATAAGTAAAAGGAGGTATGAAAAATAACTTTTAAACCCGCTGCACAGACCCAAATTATTATTGAAAACAAAGTTCCAGAAGAAATAAAATCAGACATTTGTATGGTTTTCAAATTTTTACCATATTATAAATTTTTGAACAATTATATTTAGTTGAAACAACTTTTTTTTTTAAATTATACATTTTTAAGTAGAGAATAATCAAATTTCAAGAAAACAGTTGGCTTTTCAATTTTACTCACATTTGATGAATATTAAAAACAAAGTAATAAAGATTGTATCAGTTTTCTGGTTCTGATAAATGATAAGTTTTTTTTTTTCTTTTTCTTTTATGCTTTTATATCTCAATAGAACTTGTTTATAATAGCTAAAGATAATGGTCAACGATTCATTGTTCACCGTTACAAAAAAAATGTCTATCTTTATGGAGATATGTAGCACTATTAATGTAATTTTTATTGATTATTTTTGTGTGACATGAGATTGTTGGTAATTTATAATTTACCAATTTTACATAAGGACCCAAAATATCTTCTAAACAAATTATCTAAGAGAGATTTATATGAAATATTAATATCCTAAAATAAGAAAAAAAAATGATATTTATAGTAATATAAACTAAACTCGGATTACAAATACTTATCAATATTCAAATACTCAGAAATATCTCATCAGAACTCTTATTTGGGTGACCTAAAGTTTAAATAAAATGACAAATCCAAACCATCTTAGATCAATAAGGTAAATTTTGAGTAAAAACACCAATAAATTGTTTAATTTAGTCTCACTTGAGACTTGGTTTATAAACATTAACCTCACATATATTTTATTTTATTTTTGTTTTTTTATAAATCACTCAGTTAAAACCAACATAAGTTATTAAGGTTAGAGTTACTAAATGATTTTCAGTCCCAGTATAATTTTTATATTGTTTATTTTTTATTTTTTGTTAATTTGTCCTCTTGTATTTTTAAATATTTTTAATTTTTATTTATGAGTTAACGATTACACTTGATACACTCATGATATATATGCTTACACAACTTTTCTCTCTATTTTGTAATTCTGTTTTTCTTTCTTTAAATTAGTAGAGTTCACAATTGATTGCGATAAGTAATTATTAACAAAGTATTTTTTCATAATTTAGAATATATATATATATATATATATATATATATATATATATATATATATATATCATAGGTGTTGAAAAAAGGAATATGAAAATTAAGAGTTGCACATAAAAAAATGCCTTCGCAAAAAACTTATCAAATTACATATTATACATAATCACTTATTTCTTACAAGTTAATTCATCTCAATAAATAATAACAGAATAAAGGTTGCATGGAACAAAGTAGTTCATTTTAATGTTCTAACAATAATTAAAAAAATATAAATTTCAAATCGCTAAACAAGCTTAACGCATGTCTAAATATTTTTAATTAAAATATATATTTTATCTTTCAAAATATTGAGGAAATGTTGACTATAATCTCTATAAAAAGTTTAACATATTTTAAATTTGTATATTTATTAAAAATAATATAGTTTTAATCCCACTGACACATATATTTAGTAAAATATTTTAACCAAAACGTTGAAACAAATTTTATAATTATCGATAATTTTATGTTTTTAGATCCTAATTATTTTTAAGAGTTTTCTTGTCTTTGATAAAATTTTACTTTATTTTTTGGTTTTTCAATTTATGTAACTAATATTTAATCAACGAAACAAAAATAATGTAGATAATATTTCTAAATCAAGATAATTTTCTTTTTTAAAAAATTGGATAATATATATTTATATTTATATAAAGTTACGTAACTAAGCCCATCTAAAATAAATATATTTAAACGTTTGCCCAAGAAATGTGATATAAATGGAGCTCAAAGGTTAGTTTTCACCCTTAGCCCCTTTTTCAGATTCTCCCATCTCAATCCATAACGATCTCTCATATCAAGGTTTGCGGTTAATACCCAATTTTGTTTCACCTTTTCTGTTTTCGGTGTTCGATTTCGATTTTGATGTCCTATTTTTGGTTATTGTTCTCTAGTATTTTCACTTTTTCGCCCGAAGAAAATCAGATTAGGGAAGAAAACACAGTGATTGTCACATACTAAGTTTTAATATTTGGGCGGTTTTGAATTTTTTGGATTTTGGAAAATGATTTTGAATCGTTTGCAGTTTGAAGCTGAGAATTAAACATGGCGAATTTCATGCAAAGGGTTGTCTCTTACGTCGTGAACGAGGTGGTTGTCAATGGGCTTGCCAACAGGTGCCTGTTTTTACCACTTCTTTACTTTGTTTTATTGTAATTTTGTTATTGACCCGAGCATACATAATCATACATAATCGTATGGTAGTGTGTTAACTCGAGCATACATAATTGTTTTAAGATTCTGATTGATGTTCTTTATTGCTGACACTCGTTTTTCATTGAGGGGCTCCAACAAGGGCAGAAAGAAAAGCATGGAAAAACTACAAGTTTTGGAAACCTTGAAATTGAATTAACCTTGTCTATATGCTTCAGCATGAAAAGTCCCCATGGGATGGCACGGCTATATTACTACATTTATGTAATTGACAGATTATCGTTTCCATATCTATGTTTTCGTAACATTCATTAATTGCAGAAAAACCTGACATTAGGATTATTAATCGTGTGATGTGCTGTAACTGTTTATGGTTACGTGTGTATTGTGTCACGAATTTGTGTTGTTCCTACTGTTGCAGCCTATATTGTGATTTATAGTTCCCAGTGATAAAATACATCATTATCCCCATTTTATGAGCTTTCTAACCCATGTTTTCTTCTGATCTATCCTCCCTATTTTTCTCATCAGATACGGTTTGAAATCCTTCTTCCTCACACCCTCTGTTGTGTATATCTATTTATTTTTTTTAGCATAATCTTGTAATGATTCCATAAACTGCTGCAATAATTAACTTAATTTGCTTAAGTGTTTAAGTTGTGTTATTTTCTTTTAAGGCTTTTGAGTACTATTATATGTGTGTGTGGATGGAGTGGGGAGCATAGCTTCAATCCTTTCAAGATTCCACCTTGGGCAGTTTATTTAATTTTTTGTTTTGTTTATTTCATGGAAATATTATTTTCTGAATTGATTTACACAAATTAATGTGTTCAAACTTGTTTGATAGTTTTTGTTTGAAAATAAGTTTTTTAAGATCAAGGTAAACCATCTTCTTCTGAAAGGTTTTTCTATGCTCTCCAACAATATTTGTTTCTCTTCAGAGTTCAGAGATATTACCAGGGCAATCGCCTCTTTGGTGGCTATGCTATTTAAGGCGGATATCCTAATCCTGCTCAAATTTGAAGTATTCAACTGTATGATACAGAATCTTAATCCCACTCAGAGTTAACGTTTTTTTCTGACCCCTGTCCCATCGGAGCGCATTGATTTCCCTCTCCGGTGCATTATTGTTAGGAATTTGTCAAATGACTTAGGTTTAGGCTTCAATAAGTTTGGGAGTCTTTGTTGGCAGCCGTATGGGAGTGAGTGAGGGAAAAGTAATGGTTGGGTTTGAGATGGGAACAAGAGAAACAAAAACATTAAACTGTGCTCTCAACTTTTAATATAAAAATTAAATTATTATGGAAAGCAAGTTTTCAAAAATAATCAGATCTCTCGTGTTGATGTTTCTTTGTGGTTTCCCAGCCCAGCATTTCAGAGGTTTGCAGTGAGGACATCAAGAAGAATTGAAGATATTTCTATCAAAGGTAATAGGAGAAAAATGATTGGTTTTCGATATTTGATTGACCTTATGAACAGATCTGTTTCACACTTGTGTTATATATTCTGGCAGTTAATCAGAAGAAGCAGGAGCTAATGGAACAGGCCAAGGACCTGTCGGAGGACATCTCGGAGGTTGTAGTCTTTCAAATTAATATAAAACCAGCTACTACTGACATTGTGATTATTGGTGTTTAACTTTTCCTTTTTCTTTTGATGCTTCCAGTCATTCAAGAAGAGGCCGTGATTATGGTGTTCTAAAGTTGATGGACTCGTGTTCTCTGTAAATTTGTTTAGGGACAATAATTTTGGTTCTTAATTCGCGATCCCAAAGTTGGGATGTAAATGTTAGGTTTCTTCCAGTTTGATGGGTGAGCTGAGAACTTTTATTGGTGAACTGAGAACTGGATTAGGATATTACTGCTAGGTTATACTTTCACCGAACATTATTTTTCCTTCCATTTGAAACTATTGAAGACTGATGGTTATTACAAAATAGTATTTTGCATTTTTTAGTATGTGCTGTTTGGACTGTATTGACATGAAATATGCAAGAGTTGTAGCAGCTGATAGGGAATTTTTTCCCTCTTTTTGTTTCACCTAGGGCGTTTGCCTAATTTAATATAAAATCCAAACCAAAACAAATTAGTATGTTGTAGTTCAATTTGAATTGGTTTTTGCTGCATTTGTTATAAATTTGTTAAATAATTTTTACGAAAATATTGTTAATAGTTTATAATGGAAAATTATTAAATGAAAAGGTATGTTGTAGTTCAATTTGAACCGGTTTTTGCTGCATTCATTATAAATTTGTTAAATAATTTTTACGAAATATGAATTATTATGCAATTTTATAATTATTGCTATCAAAGGAAATCGTGCCTAAAATTGAGAGAAAGAACAGTAATTTGGGTTGTTAAAAAAATCAACTATGATGATGCCTTTCCATTGAGTTGATGATGGTAGCACTTAAGCCTACAATATTTCAGTCAAAGTTAAGGTAAATAGTACTTTGGCTAAAATTAAGGTTAAAATATTTCCTTCGTCCATGTTTTTATTGAAAAATCTCAAATAGGTCTTAAGATTCTTTTTAGTCTCAATTAGGTCCATATTTTTGAAAATGTGTAACAATTAGGGCTATTCTGTTAGTATAGAGTTAGGTGTTAAGGATATGCCACATGTCAGCTTCTCATTTTTTTGAATTTTTGAATTTTTTTTGAACTTTTTTTTTTTAGTTTTTGTAATTTTTTTTTGAAAATTATTCATGCCACGTGTCATATCAATATTGTGCCACGTGTCAAGTCAGTAAGGTGATACATGTCAAGTCATTGTTTGAATCTTAATTTGATCCATATATTTGTTATTTTAATTATATTTCAGTCCATTTTTTTTTTTAATTTTCAATTTCATCATTTCCAAATTGAGATCAAATTTAACTTTTATATAAATTTTATAATGATATTTTTATTAAACATTTTAATAATATTAAGTTTATTTTATATTTTGTTTAAAAATTTTAAAATATTTATTTTAACTTATTACAAAATTGTTTTAAATAATTTATATACAAATGTTAGAATTGGTTTAAAATTAATAATTTTATAAATTTAAATATAAAATTTTAAAACAATTTTGTA
>Ga0214543_1010800_pt1 | contig 13241 bp, 7 predicted proteins | sample CNSS2metaG_FD_160094 | JGI IMG/M metagenome (GOLD analysis project Ga0214543, IMG submission 160094) | Root nodule microbial communities from cowpea collected in UCLA plant growth center, Los Angeles, California, USA - CNSS2 | ecosystem: Host-associated > Plants > Roots > Nodule | place: USA...
GTAACAAAAGTGGAAGCAAACTTGGTGACTGAGCAGTTAAGATGCGAAGTATGGACAAACAATTGAAGAAATATAAATTGACCAGAGTCTTGTGGGCGTTGAGTTGGTCTTTTCTTGGAAATTTCTCTCACTTTGGTTCCTCGTAATTGCGTTCATCAATTTTTAATTCCCATCCATGACTTCTGTTGGGTGTTTCTCCTCCGAACCAACCTCAAGCATTTTTAAAATGGAAAACGAATTGTTGACAAAAGTTTATTTTAACAAATTTTGACAAATTATTACATGACTTTTGTTTTCTCTTTAATTTTTTATTTCAAAAATTATTTGGATCATTTGTATAAAATTTAAGAAAAATAATATTTTAACAACTAAAATGTGACAATTTTATCTTACAACTTGATGTACTACAATTTTTTATTTTTTATTTCTTTTTTATTTTTAAATTAATTAAAAGATGTCACTTTTTACGAAAAAATTATCAAAATTTAATTATCAAACATATCATTGTCCAAAATTTAAATATTGTTTGGATCATATTTGTGTAAAATTTAAATATTGTTTTTTTTCACTTTCCATATGAACGATTTGGTGACAAACTTTATTTTAACAAACTTTGATAAAGTCCTATATAACTTTTGGTTTTCTTTTTTCACGTCATTTTCCGTTCATATGCAAAGTCAGAGAAGATAATGTTTAAATTTTATAAAAACATGATTAAAATAATTTTTGAAATAAAGATATTAAAGAGAAAACAAAAGTCAATGTAAAACCTTGTGAAAGTTTGTTAAAATAAACTTTGCCAACAAATAGATTTTCTTATTCATCTGCAAAAGAAAAGAAGACAACATTTAAATTTTACACAAATATAATCCAAATAATTTTTAAAATTAAAAATTAAAAAAAAAAAAAAAGTCACGAAGTGCTTTGTTAAAATAAACTTTGTATACAAATCATTTTCGGAAGAAGAAAAACCGGTGACCGAAATTACCTTCTTTCACCAGTACACCTCACACACAGTTGCCGAAATTCAAAACCTAATTAAAGTAGTATTAGATTCTGAAATTTGGTTAAAAAATTTATTAAATTATGCCATCCGATTAAAAAAATTACTAAATTTCATTAAAAATAATTAACGAATTTCAAAATTCAGTAAAAAAATTATCATTTTTCAAAAGCCGTTAAGAAAATTATAATATTTCGAAGTCAGTTAACATATTTCATAAATTTCAAAAATTATATATATAATTTTTCTTCAATTTTTTTAAATAATATATTAAGAAAATAAAAAATTGAAAAACAAATAAAATAAAAAAAATGAACATTAAAAAATTAAAAAACCAAAATATAAAAACAAAAATAAAAAAAATAAAATATATATATATATATATATATATATATATATATATATATATATATATGTGTGTGTGTGTATGTGTGTTTTCACATATATATTAAAAATAAATAAATTTATTAATTAAAAAACAAGTAATGCTTTAACAAATTAAATAAAAGAATATCGAAATTTAAAAAAAAAATATATATATATATATATATATATTAATGTTTAATTTTATTTTTTAAATATATATTAAAAATACTTAAAAAATAAATTAAATTAAAAATACTTAAACTTTAAATTAAAAAAATATTAATTTTGTTTAAACTTTTTTTAATTTTATTTAAAGTTTATGTTTTTTAAATTTAAATGTTTTCTTTATTTTATGTATTTGTTATTTTTAAATATTTAAAAAAATATATAAAAAAAAAAAAAAAAAAAAAAATATAAATATATATATATATATATATATATATATATATATATATATTAAACTTTAAATAAAATAAAAATAAAAACGAAAAATGAAAAATTTATTCTATTTCTATTTAATTTTATTTAAAGTTTAATTTCTTTTCAATTTTAATTATTTTCATTTAGTTTGTTATTTTAGATTTTATTCATTTGTTTAATATATATTTCAGAAATAAATAATTAATATGTATATATACATATAACTATTTTATTTTTTTATTTAAAATATTAAATATATATATATATATATATATATATATATATATATATATATATATATATATATATATATATAAATACATATTTGTAAGCCCACTTTTATTTAGTGTTCTAATCAGTGTCCTAACTCTCTGATTTTCTCTCCACATAACCTCTGCTAGGGTTTGTTCCTACGCAGTAGCAAGCTTGTCCCACGTTGTTCTTCCTCCATGTAAGTTAGCCTCCAACTCATATCTTCATTCTCTGGTTTGCTTTTGTAGTCTAGTTAGGATTCTCCCTAGCTCACATGCTTAATCCCTATCACAATCTTTTTAGCTCGCGAAACTGCCCTAGGAGTTGTGGTGCTTCTCTGTTCATACTCATGATTCCCTTTAGTAGCTCTTTCCAGGTAAGGGAAGTTAAGATTTCTCGTTTTCAAGTCATAACTACTTGTTGTCAGGTGAGCACTGGTTTTCTCGCCCAAGCGAGCGTGTCTCGCCTAGGCGAGACTAACAGAGGCTCGCCCAGGTCTTTTGCGCGAGTTGTCGCTCAGGCGACCCATATTCGTTTTGAGCGAGGGAATGTCTCGCTCAAGCGAGGATGTCTCACCTAAGCGAGAAAGTGCAGAAGGCCACTATTTCTGTTTGTCAAGATCTCGCCTAGGCGAAAGGAGCTCGCCTGAGTGAGAGTCCCTCTCGCTTGAGCGAGACCTTTATGCTTAAGCGAGGAGCTGGGCGAGGAGTGTGCTTGTTCTGTTGTTTCTTTGTTCTTGAATGTTGGCCATATGTTTGTATTGATTATACTTTTAAAGCATGAATTGGGTGATTGTGTATGAGTGAGATGATTTATGGTCTATGATGGATGAGTTTGACATGATTTGGGCATGTTGCATGTATGGAATGATTCATGGGCTAAAACTGATGAGTTTGGTATGGTTTTGGTATGGAATATGTATGGAGGTTGGTTATAAATGTTGGCATGAAATTTGTATGCGTAACAGTTACATACTTGGATGGTGAAATATGATTTGTATGTGGTTAGGGCGTAATTCCACGATAGTTTCGTGGTGGTGCCTCATTGGTTAGGGCGTAATTCCATGAGCCTCTAGGTGAGACCTCATGGTGGTGCCTCAGTTGGTCGGGATGTAATTCCATAACCCCTGTTAATGGGAGTTCATGGTGGTTCCCTATCTATATAATTTAGTAAGGATTCAAGGTAAGGATTGCATCCTGACACTCTAAAGAGTCAGTTAGTTTCACATAGAGCGTACTGACTCTAGTGGTGAGAGTAGCAAGAGGCCTGAAACCCATTAAGGGCTAACCTTGTGTGTGGGGGATGAGACACTGGAACATTTAGCTCGGTAGAGCAGTAAAAGCCGCAAGCATCCGCTGAATCCAACTAATTATATGTATCCGGATGAGTCGTGTTTGAGTCTTAGTGTATTGTTTGCAAGTCATAACATGATTGGTTGGCCTATGCATCTTGAACTATAAAATTCTATGTAACTGTATGATAACTCATTTTCTTCTCTAACTTACCCTTTTGTTTGTTGTATGTCTTGCTTGTGTGGTTCTCTCTTTTTGTGATGATCATCAATTTATTGATGTGAGCTGATGCGATACATCCTAGTGGCCAGCAGGGAAATGGTGACTCCGCTACATAGCCTGCTTGGGCTGGATTCCTTTTGCTTGGGCTTTTCTTTTAGGGCTACGGCCCATGTAATATCTTGTCTCGGAGTTTCTACTTTGTACTACTGTTGATCTCTTTACTATACTTTGTATCGGCATCGTGGTGTGCCTTGTCTTTTCTTTTGTACCTTGGATATTGTAAGGCGTAATGTTTAGACTCCGGGACCTTGTCTCTATATTATCTGTGTGACATGTCATTTAAGTAAGGTATTTATTTAAATGGGGTGTTACAATATTAATATTTTATTTTATTTTTAAAATATATAACAAAAAATAAAATATTAGACTATAAAAAAATAAAAAAAAATCACTAAAAAAAGAATTAAACATAACTAATAAATTAGAAAATTAAAGAATAAAATAAAAAGAGAAAAATATATATATATATATATATATATATATATATATATATATATATTTCTTTTTTTTCCTTTTTTAGTTTAAAGTTTTATTATTTTAATTTAAATTATTTTTTAATTTTATTTATTTTATAAGTATTTTTATAATTATTTTATTTATAAAGTTAACATATATATTATTTTCTATTTTATTTTAATTCTGTTTGAAATTAAAATTTTTAATTTAAATATTTTTTTTTTATTTTTGTTATTTTATATTTTTCTATTATTAATTTAAATTTACTTTAATATAATTTGTTAAAAAATTAATAAAAGTAAAAATTAAATATAATTAAAAATAAATAAATTTTAAATTTAAAAAAGTAAATGCGAAATATATATATATATATATATATATATATATATATATATATATATATATATATTTATTTATTTATTTATGAAAGTAGACTTTAGTATGTATATTTTTTATATTCAGAAGTCTAAATTCTTTATGGGTTGTCAACATTCGAAAACATCTTATCGGAAGTCGATATCTAGATATAATTTTGGGTGCAATATGTGTTAATGTGATTAAATGGTTAAAGAGTAATTTTAGAATCTTTTTTTTAAAGTTGCAGAAGAAATCTTGAAGATACATAAATAAAGCCCCTCATTTTCGACAATGTGGTCATTGACAAGTAACTGAAATCAGTAAAAGGGTCCAAATCCAAACATTGAAACTCAGACCCATAGAAAGCATAATAGCTAACTCATAATGGTTCTGATTTTTTTCAGTGTTACAAGAGCCAAATTTTGGATTTTTCTTGGGATTTTGTCTTGGGATGTAGTCACAAGGGGATAAGAGTATTCTCACTGCTAACCTGGTTTTGATAAATTCTCTTCTTGTAACTGCTTCCAAGTTTTTCTCCTTGCATTTGCTGAATTGATGGAAAAGTATTGAGCATTTGAGTTTCTGAAATTATAAAGCTAAAAATAATGGCTGATGGTTGTTAAACTTATGACTACATTCTGTCTCTTTTCATTGTTTCCAAATTAATGACATTGTTGTTATTTTTGTTACATGGTATTTATCTGCCAAAATGAAAGAGTCTGGAGTGACGTTATTTCTAATATAAATTTTTAAAAATAAATATACAGAGTCAACGATTGGCTTAAATTATTAATTAAATATAAAAATTGTGTTAGCGTGGTCAGACAAATTCAAATTGAGTCGGTCTACCAAACTAACCCGAAATGTTATAGCTTTTACACCTGGAGGTGAGTTTGGAGGGTGAGTTTTTGGTCCACGCAAAACTAACGCTAATGAATTGTTAGTGTCGGTTTTTTTTCCCATGGGTTTTCTGGAGTTGGTAATCAAACATTTCCTATAGTGGTATGCATTATTAATGGCATAAATATTTATCAAAATATAATTAAATCCTTTTGGTAATATTTTTAATAAAAAAGTAACATTATAAAACAGCTATGTAAAAATAAATGTAAAATTGAAAGGTTTCTTTTTTTAATTGAGAGAAAACTATCATATCTTAAACACTACGAGAAAACTTCTAAATAATGACCAATTTTAGTGATTAACGATTAGTAACTATAATAATCAATTTATATACCAATTTATAAAACTAAAAATTAATGGTTACTAAAATAGTCACTGTTATGAATAAAAAATTATAATTGATCACTAAATTGGTTTTTAAAATTAACTACCATGGTTTTGGCTAACAAAGGAAATTGGTCCCTAAAAATTAGTTATCTAGATTTTGGCTATCAAAATGACTTAGTTTCTAAATTTGTCTCTAATTAATTAGTGACCAAATTTAGTGACCAATTATAATTTTTTATTTATAATAGTGATTATTTTAGTAACCAATAATTTTTAATTTTTTAAATTGGTATCTAAATTTGTCACTATAGTGACTAACTATTTTTTATTTCTAAAATTAGTTTCTAATTGAGGATTTTCTTGTAATGGAATAATTTTTGCATATTTGTAGATTTACAAACTAGAGGAAAAAGAACAAACGTAGATTCATCTATTTGATGTAGTGCAATGATTAAATATAAGAGAAAGGATCAAATGAAGCTATAATGAAAGATGAAGGACCATTTAAATCCCTCCACTAAAATCACAACATTAATGATGAAGCTCCTTGTGCCAATTTGGAAGGGAGAAGCTCCATGGAAGGCAGCAGAATGAAGGAGTTGAGACAAGTTTGAAGGCTCTTGTAGCTATGGAGTGTATGGATGGGATGAAAGTCTAGGAAAGAAGACTATCCTAGGGAAGGGGCTAGAGGAGCTAAGGGAGAAAGCTAGTGTAACAATGACTCTTGAGGTAATTGTGACTCTTGAGGTAATAGTGTGGAGTGATCTCAACATCTAGACTATTACCAAACAAAAATAACCCAATACAAGTGGAAGGAGGCCCCATTTATAGTAGGATGGCTGACCATAATAAAATGCAAATACAACACCGAATGAAATGGAAATGTAGCTTGGAGAGAAAGCTTGATCTATGGTCGTGTGATGCAAAGGAGTGAAGGATCAAAAGCCATGTGGCAAGTCACACTCTCCATGCTTGCTCCATGAGGAAAATGCGCACCACCACCTTGCTCTCTAAGTCTCTTTCTCGGCCAAACTTCTAATTGGGCTTGAGTTAGCCCAATTTGAAGGCTAATCAACAAAGTACTTTGGTATTTTTATTCTATAAAACATTGCTTAACATTTGGCCTAAAATAAAGTCTACTTTAATGCTCCAATATGCATCCTCTCATATTTTGATGTCTTCTTCAGCCCATGAGAATAACATATGAAGCCTATGATGATTTTGACCCTCTTGAGAAAAGCCTATTTGGATCTTTCTAAGCATGCCTCTTATTATTAGGCCTTTGAGTGGACTTGGATCTTTAAGAGCATGTGGGCCTATAGTTGGGGCTATGGTGGACTCATCAATTAAGATGGGAGAAACAAATGAAGTCATCAAAACCAAGTCCTCTTTTAGAAGGGAAGTTGTAATGGCATTGACACCAATAATATAAAAGAGGCATTGTTATATGAAAGATTAGATTCTACTCATGGATGGAGACCTAAATTAGTTTACTATAAACAATATTTGGATTTTAGTGTCACTTCCATCTAATCAAAGTGGCACAGTGGTAATAAATAAAAAGCTACATCGAAAAGGCTAGAGACATAAAGAAGGTATAGACTTTATTGAAATATTTGCTTTAGTTGCGCATTTTAGGCAATAAACACAATAACAACAATATTTATCCTCATTATCAATATGCACATCAATATTCTCTAAATCAGTTATCAACTTGTTGAATTCATCTAGTTGTTCACTAATTTTCCTTTCATTATTCATCTTTATGAGCACAACACTTTCTTCAAATACAAATGATTCACCAAGGACTTCGTCTTGTAGAATCTCTCAATCCTAATCCATAGTCAAGTTGCGGTCTTTTCCTTCGAGACTTGCCTCAACCCCTATCATCAAGGCTACAAACAATTAGGTTGTCAGCCTTGTTTAATAACTTTTTGTCCTTCTTTGCCATGCTTTTTATGATGCTTTTTGATTTTTCTTGATAACTAATGAAGTATCCATTAATTGTTCTTGCATCCATTTTTTTTCTTGCAGATTGTATATTCTTACTCCTGTCTAACAACCTCAAACATGCATGTGTCTAAAACTAGGTTTCCTACTTGTCCATAACTCAAAACAAGTCTTTTGAATAACGTTACTAGAAACCTTGTTCAACAAATACATGAAAATCTTTAAACATACATCCATAACAATACATGTAAATATGCATTACTTAACATACTTCTAACCATATCTATTAAGGTTCGATTATGCCTCTATGACCCACCATTTTGTTGTGGTGTGCCCAACATTGTGTATTGAGCACAAATACCTCGTTTCTCAAGGAACTTAGACAACAAACTAGAATGGCATCCACTTTCATTATATCTTACATAATACTCACCACCTCTATCTGACCTGACCATTTTCACCTTTCTGTCTAATTGTTTTTCCACTTCATTTATATAAACTTTGAATACATTCATTGCTTGAGATTTCTTATGCAATAAATAGACATGCTCATAACGTGAAAAAAAAATTGTCAATAAAGGTGATGAAGTACTTCTCTTTATTGAAAGAATTTACATAAAACAATCCACATATATCAATGTGTATACTTTCAAGAATTTTAGTGCTTTTTATGCCTCCTTTCTTTGCGTATTTTATTTTGTTGCCTGTAATACAATCCACACAAACATTTAGATAAGTGAAAGAAAAATCCGGAAGGACTTCATTCTTCAGTAATCTTTACAACCTTTCTTTGGAAATGTGACATAAGCTCTTATGACATAAGTAAATACATCGTTCAAACATTTAGATATGTTATTTTTTTTTCTTTATGGCAATTATATTTATTGGGTGCAAGGCATTTCTATAAATAAGCAAACTCTAAAGAAAGCAAACTCTAAACAGAGTAGGACACGTTGAAATTTCAATTACACAATTTTAGTAATCTTTTTTCAAATCAATATATTTCTTTGGATTCTAGTTATGCTTTGGAATCCCTAAAGTTCTACCTTCATCAAAACCTAACGACATGCATACCAACAGAATGATCCTATAGGGTCAGATGAAGAACGTTATTATGGAAAACTAAAGTTGAGGGTTTGGAAGCATCTAAAGCTGAGTGAACGACAAATCATTAAATTGCTCACTGCCCCATTGAAGTTGCTATAGTAAAATTGGCCAATAAGACTATCAAAATTTTAGAAACCAAATAATATGAAAAAGACTTGTTTCAGTAGTCGTCCATACCTTCAACTCTTATTTGTGAACGAACTGCAGTGCAAATGTAGTGTTGCTACTTGTTTTTTTCAATTGCCAAATGCTCGTTCTTCAAGGCCGACAAATTTCCACCATGCATCATTGCTAAGTTTGATAATTCTAGATCCAGATCATATATCAGACGATACCCGCATTTCTTCACATCAATATCAAAATCATTCCCGACTAATGCAACTATTTCATCATACAAAGGTGAGTCCTGATATTGACTGAATTCATATTCATCCAAAAAGACTATCCACATGTAATCTGAATAATTGTCCTTGATGGCTAGATCATCATCAAGAACCATTCGAATCTTACTACCATTATACCTTCCTTTTGCTATTGGATGACACATTGGTGAAACAATCCCCCTTTTACACCGAGCTCTGAATACTACACAAAACACACCAGCCATATAGTCATGCCCAAAGGGAGATGCATGACTGCTTATTGACATGCTACACTCATTCTGGTGGTTGAACAACCGTGGTATTTCACTTCCAGGAATAATACTTGAAAAAAGTGGTTCTATTGGTATGGACAACGGATTTACGCGGCGTTGCGCCTGGTACCAAAGACAAAACTATGTTAGTTCCTGCAATTTATAGACACAAAAAATAGAGAAAGAGATAGAAGGAGCCTACAGACCTGAAGTATTTGTATCATCCATGAAACAGTCATTTCAGTGCAGCGTTCCCTTTCAATCTCCACTAACTTTGGGCAATTCAAAACTTCTATACCTGAGGGTATAAAATTTATAGGTGGTTTTGCTGGTGCGTTTACCCATACTGGAGATTCTGTTGTTGTCCATGGCCGTTTGTAAATTACTGATGACAAGTAAGTTTGTGAAGGGAGCTCAGGCAAATATTTCAATTGCTCGCAATGCCTTAAAACTAAATGATACAGTTTGGAAAGCTCCTTGAGGTGTGGTAGTTTAGAAAAACTATTTCCACTTAAATTTAGCCTTTCTAAGCTGTATAAATTTCCAACAACATCAGGAATTTCAAGTAAAGCGCAGAAACTTAGATCAAGTTCACGCATGCATGAGAAATTGGGAGAAGGCAACAAGTGGCTAACTGAATCTTTATGTGTTCTTGAATGCAACAAGTATAAAGGCCACTTAAACCACCTTTTCATGATGGATGATCTTACAGAAGCTTCACCTACACAAGGCCTCTTCAAATGACCTTCATCCCTTGCTTCTTCTAATATCTGGATATAAGACAGATTTGAACAGGCCGAGACATTCAGATAACTGAGAGAACTGAGGCATAATATGGTGTTGGGCAAGCATACTAGCCTTTTGCAGCCTTCGAAATTCAAAATGGCAAGCTTTTTTAGATGGTGAATGGAGGGATTGATCTGCCTCAGCTTCATACATCCTTGGAGATTTAGTATTTCAAGATTTAGGTCATCTCTAAAATGTGGTAACATGGTAAGACTTTCGCAGTCTTTCAAGTTCAAAAATGTCAGTTTTCTTATAAGACCAATGGATGGATGGATCTTCTCTAGTTTTATACATCTCTCAAGATCTAGTATTTCAAGATTTTGGGTCTCTTCAAAATTTGGCAACTTTATAAGACTTTTGCAGCCTTCCAAATTCACATAAAAAAGTTTTCTTAGAAGACCAATGGATGGATGGATCTCCCTTATTTTTGTACATCTTCTCAGACTTAGCCACTCAAGATTTATGGCCTCCCCTAAATCTGGCGTCTTGATTAGGTCTTCTGAAAAAGAGAGATCCAAACGCTTCAAATTGTGTAAAGGCTGAAAGGCCAATAAAAGGAAACAAAGTCAATAATGACATTTATCTTTCTTTTGTTTCTTTATTTTCTATGTTGACATGCATACTAGTACTGGTTGCATCTATCTATCTGTCTTGTTACAGCTCTCAAAAAGGCATGTAAATATATATCAGTCCATAACTATCTATACATCGTTTTTTCAAAACAATCATAAAAATGACTTCTGATATATTATTCTTCAAACAGAAGAACATAAATACATTGATTGTTCATTTAAAAAACAGAAAAGAATAATATGTAACTGTACCTTTGTATCTTCCCATAATTGTTTGATTTTGCTATAAACCAGGGACAACGAAACAAGCTTGTATGGTAGAAAACGAGGTGGCAAAGACTTAAAAGGATAATAAGGCCAACATAGATATCCTAATTCACTAGGAAGATAGTCCAGGCTTCCGGAAAAGTCGACAAGATTGATCTTGAGCAACTTAAGATGCCTCATGTTTGAAAACCCATCTGCGCTCAAGGCTGTTTTAAAGTATTCCAACTCACTAAGAACTACGGCTTCCAGATTTTCTGCTGGCTACAACATTGAAAAGTTGAACGAAAACGTTAGCACATTTATAAGTAATTGCGTACATTTATAGGCATTTGATGAGAGGATGAGGAACTTGTTATATTTGGGGCTAATTGTTTATTTTCATATTCCTCGTTTTCAAGTGTTGAACTTTGCTTCAAAATAGTTGATGAAATTATTTTCTCCTCCCACCTTTTCTTTCAACCAATTCCAAGACGTCTTTCTCATTAAATATGACATTTTGATTGATTATCACCTCCGTCTTCAAATTGTAAACTCTACATATCCAATTTGACGTCACCCAAGTTCAAGCTTTCTTCAGACTTTTGTTCAGCATGCATATTGTTGTATTAACATCCTTAAGGGGAAAAAAATTCTTTAGGCGGTTCTTTCTCAAACAACAAGAACTTATGTTTTCTCAAAAGAACATAAGATCACTGTAATTTAACTACCTAAGTCTCGTGTCATGGACAAGAGTCACCGTTTTCTCTAGCCAACAAGTTGAGTTTTCTTTCTCATAATAAAGAGAAGGTGGAAAGCTTATCTTATTTTTCATTTTAACCGTAGGAACAATTTGTCCTCTGAATAAAAAACTCTTCACTCTCGATTCTCAATTCCAAAAGTATACCCGTGTTTCAAAAGTTGTCCAATGTTCAACATATTTTCATCTAGTGTTTGTACACAAAGAGTGTCATGAATTACCTTATCTCCTTGCTATTTTGAAACTCCAATGTTGTCTTTGTCTTCTATTTCCCTTTACTTTCCATTGCCTAATTTAAATTGTGAGGAAAATGAGGATTTCATATTAACAAAAGCTTTTGTATCTCGAGTCATGTGCGTAAGGCCCACTTTATTTCTTTGCTTTTTTGTCCTAAGTTGTAAGGGCTCATCCTAAGTAGATGGGCCTAAGGATAGCCCATAGGGTGCCAAGGCCACTAAAGCAGCCAAACACCCTCATTCTGCACTCACTTCCAAAATCAGTGCTCTTACTCTTTCCTTTTGTCTCCACAGAAGTTCTGATAGGGTTTGGGTCTTACTCGTCTTCGCAATAGCTCAACTCCATTTTCGAGTCCACGTAAGTTGATTCTCCACCGTACTTTCTTTATTTCGAGCTCTGTCATTATAATTCTAACTAGGGTTTCCATGGTAACCCATTTTGAATTTGTTCTGTTGTTTTTCAGCTTACGAATTTGCTTCGGGAGCTGTTGTACTCATTTGCTTAAGTGTCAAAGAACTCTGCTCGCTCTTTCCAGGTAAGGGAAGCTAGGGTTTCGTATTTTAAATTCAATTTTGCCTAGATTTGGTTTTGTTTTGCATTTTTGGTGCTTGTGCGGTGTTCACGATGAAATGAGTATGCATTAGTTGCTATTTTGGATGAATATCTGGCTCTGCAGGCGTGGAACAGTGAGAGAGAATTGCTATTTTCGCCTAAGCGAGCTTATCTCACCTAGGCGGAAAAACTGAGTTTTTGAGCGAAAGACCATCTCGCTTAGGCGAGATGGCCTCGCCTAAGCGAGCGTTCGCAAAATCTCCTAGGGTGTTTGTTCGCGGTCTCACCTAAGCAAGAGCCTGCAGCTTGAGTGAGAGCACTCCTCTCGCCTGAGCGAGGGCTCCTAACTTGAGCCAGACCTGACGCAGACCACACTTTTTATCAATTTGGTACACCAAGAGACTATTTATCATCAAGTTGACCAAACTTGGTGTAATAAACTAAAGGACCAATTTGGTTAAAAAAGAGAAACCTTAAGGAAACAAAAATAAAACTAGTAAAACTTAAAAGGAACACACCGAAACTTGCTGTTAAACAAAATTCAATATTGTATATCCTAGATAAATGTGAACATAACAAAATTTTATAATTAAAAACAATTGTACCTTGTTATTGGACAGTATTTTTTGTAGATCCTTGCAGCTCCACACTCTGCTCCAATTTCTTGGCTCTTTAGGTGATATTTCACGAACAATAGACTGGCCCAAATCGATCAACAAGCGATGCATTTTAATTATCCCGT
>Ga0214543_1010804_pt1 | contig 13237 bp, 6 predicted proteins | sample CNSS2metaG_FD_160094 | JGI IMG/M metagenome (GOLD analysis project Ga0214543, IMG submission 160094) | Root nodule microbial communities from cowpea collected in UCLA plant growth center, Los Angeles, California, USA - CNSS2 | ecosystem: Host-associated > Plants > Roots > Nodule | place: USA...
TATATATATAATTCACCTCCTATCCATCTATATTTCCTCCACTCAAGCTACTTTGCTTCCCCAACCCCTCGTTCATAAATTCTCTAGTTTTCATTGTACCAACTACTCCATCACCGAGACTTCCTCCCCCTCTCGCACTGTCCAAGGCACAACATCCAACCTGGACTGCTACACGTCATCGCTTGGGGGCCAGCATGGAGCCGCCAGGCGGCATACCAGACGCAGACTTCTTTACCCAATTTTCTGCATACTCCACAATCTCAACTCTCTTCTCCTCTCCCCTGATCACCACCACATATTCATTTACAACATTTTCAACACCCGTTCTTACCAATATTTTTTTTCCGCATTCCATGTTTCCAATTACTTCCTAATTAGCCCAAACAACCCAAGGTTCACATTAACTCCTAGGTTTCCACCCCAACTTCCCATACACGAAATTCCAATATGATCACAAGCATCCCAACATATCAATTCAGAACAATAAACTATTACATATATATATATATATACAATCACTGAGCCTCAACAATCAGTTATATTCACCCAAAGCAACATTAAAACCACCAAACAGAACACGAACAATGTCGTGCCACCAGGCGATTCAAACCAAAATAAGAACAGTCGCTCATCACAGATGAGCCGCCTGACGGTAGGGCTTGAACCGCCAGGCGATTTCTGGGAAAAAACCCAGAAACTCGATCAAACAGTGCAGAATCAGATGGAAGACATGCGATTTCAATCAACCAACACACAGTACAATGTACATGTATCTAAAACATCAAAAACAACTCCCCTTACCTAGATTTCCCGCTCTTCACTCGAATCCTTGATGATTTCACTAACCCGAACCTTCCTTGAGTCTTCTCTTGCACTCGCACACTATCTTACACCCTCAATTCTCTCAACTGTTCGTGCCTAACCACAAAAATGCCGCTGCCCAGTTCACTCTCAGTTTCCAGCTCTCTCTCTCTCACACAATTATAACCTTTAAGTGCTCCCTTCCCACTATAAATCAAAATTAGTTTTCATGTGCCTAATGACTAGACAACTACCCATTGGCATAAAACTTTCAACCATTCGAATGCCTCCTGCAGTTAGGGTTTCCTATGCCTCTCCAATGCCATGCAAAAATAAAAGTAATCCAAAAATGAAACATCTATTTTGGTTCTTAGCAAGACTTGAACCCACCACCAATTAATTACCAAGTTAAGAGTGCAACCAATTCAACCAAAACTTCTTTTGTGATAATTCCTATAATTTTAGGAATTTATCGTCGCACCACGCATTCCATATATAATCAACAAAAATACATAATTTAATTAACATTCAAGTGGCACACATAGGACTCAAACCCAAGTCCTCTCACACAATCCAAGTACTCTCAACCACTTGAGCTAGTAGTCTTCCACGTTATAGTTCCACACATTAATTGCTTTAAATGTTCCTATTACCCGTCCTAATTAAATAATTAATTAAATAACTTTAATTTTCCCGGGTCTTACAAAGGGCCTAGGCCAAGGCCCTAGCCCACCTATGGCCCAAGCAAGGGACCAACCCATGACGTGTCTAGACATAATTAATAATTTATAAATATGCATGGACCCCACGAATTAAAGGTACACATTCATTACTTCCTTAATCACCCGATTTGACTTTCTAAGAACTTTCGTTGACTTTAGCTTCAGAGTCTCTTCTGCAGGTAACCCCTCCTGGGTTCAAGTAGACATATGCCAACCGGGAAGAGGCCTACTGAAGAGATAGCGGACTATATGGATAAGGTAACACTTGTGCCTAACTTATCTTACTTATTCTCTACAGGAACAATAAATATATATATATATATATATATATATATATATATATATATATATATATATATATATTGGTAGTTTAGTCCTTTCATTAATATTTTTAATGTATACATTACAATGTAATTAAAGTCTATAATGATCGAATAATTTTTTAATACATAAATTATTCTTAAAATTTAATAATAGATGGTAAAGTGTATCAAGATCCGCGGGTTAGTTCTCTGGTTCTCTCATAGTGGTGTCTTTTTTAATTAAAATATAAGATAAAACATAATTTAAAAGAGTAATATTTTTATAATATAATTTTTTAACGACGTCAATATATAAAATTATTATAATTTAAATTATTAAACTCATTTATTAGTTATAGGAATAATTTAATTAGTTATTTATTTACGTTTCTATTAATAAAAAAAATCATGTAAAAACATTGTTGTAATTTTGAAAGCTGAATTCTCTTTTGCAAAGTGAAATGGACTATATAAGAAAATAAAAATTTAAGTGATCGAGTAATTGAATATTAAATTAGAATATTTAAGTTGCGTATAGTACGACAGGTAGAGTAATTCAATATTATAGTAGAATATTCAAGTTGTATATATAATATGAGATTTTTTCCCAAACAACACTGTTTTTAACACCCCATTTAAATAAATACTCTAATTAAATGGCATATCATATAGATAATATAAGAGGCGAAGATTCGGAGTATAATTCCCGAGCTGCTCACCTTCGAGCTAAGTGTTACAATATTTCAATTCCACACACAAGGTTAGTCCTTAATGAGTTTCAGGCCTCTTGCTACTCTTACCACGAGAGTCAGTCCGTTCTATGTGAGACTAACTGACTCCTTAGAGCGTCAGGATGCAACCTTACCTTGAATCCTTACTAAATTATATAGATAGGGCACCAACATGAACTCCCACTAACAGGGGCCATGGAATTACACCCAACTGAGGCACTACCATAAAGTCTCACCTAGAGACCCATGGAATTTTGTCTTAAACACACACCAAACATATTCCACCAACCAAGTAATACTTATCATGCATATAAATCTCATGCCAACCCTTTATAATCAACCTCTTTCATATTCCAAGTTAATCCATACCAACTCATCATTCTCAATCCATGAATATAGAATTGTATCTCATACCAATGCCATGCCACTTTAATTACCAACCATCTCATTCATTTTACATACCAAGATCACACCAACACATCAATCCAATTCATAATCACAGATATTCCATGCATTTCACAAGCCTCACACTTTAAATAGAGTAAATCAATAAATCAAACAATCCATAACAACCAAGTGAAGAAAACAGCGTGGCCTGCAACGGATCTCGCTCAAGCCAGAAGCCCTCGCTCAGGCGAGAGGAGTCCCCTCGCTCAAGTTGCAGACTCTTGCTTAGGCGAGATCGCGACAAAGGTCCTAGGATGTTTTCGCACACTCGCTTAGGCGAGCCCTCCCTCTCCTAAGCGAGGCAATCCTTCGCCCAAAGGCGAGGTCATTAATGCGTATTTTTGCCCTTATTCAGTTTTTAATTCTAGGTATTTAATTGAATTTGTATGGTTAAAGAGTGATTTAATTGACAGTTCTGATAATTAGGCTATTTGAGCTTATGAGATAAAAATGTGTTAAAAGTGGTTTTTAGTTGCATAAATTATTTTTGGATATTTTAACGTTTGTTGATGCAGCTGAAGTTAAGATTAAGCTTATTTAAAGGTGGGAAAATAAATTGATTGAAACTACAAAACACCTTTAAATAAAGCTGAAATTAGCAAGTTCCAGAAAAATCACTTCTGCAGCCCCCAGTGTTTACTTATATACTCCCTTCTTTCTAAATGGGTCTCACAAAAAACCTATTTTGCACCCCCTAATATGTCTATTTTCACCCTTCCTACCACTTAAAGAAAATAATAGACATGATTAGGCATAGTAAAATTTGATTGAGACTCTACTTTGATTGAATTTATTGTGGATAATCTAAAAGTTCTCAATTTTAATTGAGACTGTACTTTGGTTAAAAGTGAGAACGCCAACAAATTAATTGAGACTTTATATTGATTAATTTGTAAATCTACAACAATAATTAATTGAGCAATAATCTTTAGATAACCGATGATGAATCTATTTTGAAAAAGCAATGGAATCGATCTGTTTTCTTTACTATTGTTTTTATCTCTTTTTATCTTTTCTATTTCTTTCTTGTTTATCTTAATCCTCCCATATTTTTATTATTTTATTTGACTAACCGTTTTGTATAGATTTTATAAGAACTAACTTGTTAAAAATCAATTTCGTGTTCGTTGGGAGACGACTTTGGGTTACTTTACCCTTACTATTTTATTGACTACTTTCTTAACAATACTGAAGTTGTTATAGATAAGTAGTCTTAATTTGATCGCTTGACGACAACGTTATCAAATTTGGCGCCGTTGCCGGGGAACACGGTTAGAATTTTTATCATTTTAGTTCTTATTTTTGTTCTTTTCGTTTTATTTTTTATTTTTTATTTTTTTATTATTATTATTTTTTATTTTTTTTATCACTAACATTTTTTTTATTTTCTTTAGTTATTTTATTTTTTTTAGTTACTTTATTTTTTTAAGCATAATTTTTGTTTGAGCGATTTTGTTGGGAAATTTGTGAAACTAGTTGGGAAACACTTTGGCTAAGGAAAGACAAGGTGCTTAAGTTGTCCATTGAGACGCACCTCTTTTTCCTAGAAGTCTACGCAACAAGGTTTCAACTTATTTCTTTTCAGAAAACCTCTTCCAAAAATGCAAAATAGTTTTTCATATGAAAATAATCAACAATGTGATTTTCAAGTGAATTATGATTACTATCCACAGCAACCACGTGATTCATATGATTATCAGCAACAAATTGTCACACCTACTTCTGCACCTGATATAAGTGGGTTAACTTTACGACAATTTAATGATCTATATCCTAGATCATCTTTTTTGGGATATGAGCAACAACCATATTCTGAGTGTCCACCTCAGCAACCATATGTTCCAAATAGTTTTCAGCAATAATATGTACCACCACAACAAGTTGAAGCAACCAATGGACCATCCTACAGGGAAGTTATGATATTAATGGGTGAAGTTATAGAGAAATTAGAGTCCATGGATGAAAGGTTGCAAGTTGATCAAAGATGCAAAAATATTGAGCAAGAGTGGTATGAAAATAAGCAAATATTGTTTGATATGTTGAAGGATGCAAGTAAGAACAACTTCATAGAATTAATTGTAACTGTTAATACCACCCCTCAACCCCATTAGAGATTTCCTGAAAATCCAGATTTTAACGAACTTCGTCATGAAATCAAAGATATGCTTCTGAAGTTGGCCATCAGAGCTGAACATATGTCTGAAGATTTGAGTCAGGTAATGAATGATACAGTTAGAAAGGTCACTTTGGAAGATATGATGAATATAATGACTGAAATGATGAAGATAAATCAGACAGATCAAAAAGAGATGATGAATGCTGCCACACAAAGCTTGCAAAATCAGTCTGAAAAACCAATAGCGGAATCACATCACATTGATATATCTACTGATGGATATAATGTTATGAGTACAATTGATCATTTTCAAGAGCAAAGTTGTGAGAACAATACAATGGAGGAACCAAGTGCAGTTGAAGAGCCAACAATATTCGAAGATGCAGCTGAAGCATCTATTATTGCAACTGACTTGGTTAATGATGAAGCAATAGAGTCAACAACACCAGGTGAAAATTTTTGCTTAGAAGATGAGATTATGAGGATTACTGATGATCCGCTTAATCATCCGTATCCACCTGATGATGCTCAAGTTGAGTTGAAGCCACACACTCCACATATCAAGTTTGTTGATGTGAATGATGTAAATAAGTTTTCAGTGGTTATCTTTGTTGACATGGCTGCACAAAAAGAAGAAAGGTTGCTACAACAGGTAAAAAGCTTAGATTCAAATTCTTTTGAAATCATTGTTGATAGAAAAGTTGTAACATCCCTAAGGAATATTACTTAAAATAATTAATAAAAGAAAATAGAGAATATCACAAGTCGCATCATAATAACTCCCAAACGCGGAAAAAAATTTAAATTATGAAAAACACGCGCCAAAACTTATATCATAACTAATAAACGTGTTACAAGTTCCAAAATTTGTATTCGTAAATGAAAACATAAATAAAATACATATGAAAAGTTCTTAGCTATAATCCCAAAGTTAGCCCTCACTTCGTCGCCTAAGCATCATCCGCATCACCTGTATCAACATCTGCTCCCGTCTAACGAATCACACGATCATCGCCATACACAAACAACAAGGGTGAGCTGAGAAAATCAAAATCACATATATAAATCATACAAGATAAGTCAGACACCCATCTTATTCAATCTATTTAGTTCTTGACCAAGACCTTAACCCCAAGGCTTTATAGCCTTATATCACTCAAATGGTTAGTCTTGGACTCGGGAATATGATGCTCACACGAACCTGCCTGCTCGTGGTCCTGCCTCTACAAACCTCCCCGCTCGTAGTCCTGGTCTACGAACCTACCCGCCCGTAGTCCAACACATGTGATCCACCAGTCCCGTACCTCCCCGCACGTGGCATCTCTCAAACGTGGGCACGTAACATACGAACCTACCTCGCTCGTCTCCCCACGTGAGAGTAACTGGATATGAACCTCCCCGCTCATATCATCACATGTTAACCACCATCCATGAACCTACCCGCTCATGGCACAACATCTCCCGATCCAAGCATAGTATCATCGTGTTAAAACATCACACACAAACCATAGTTTGCGAGATTACCGCCTGGCAGAGCTCCAAGCGTCGCCTGGCAGAGCTCCAAGCGTCGCCTGGCGAAACAGGTTCAGACCGCCTAGTTGTTCACGTCACGCCGCCAGGCGCCAGGTCCTCGAACAGAAAGCTCGCTGCTTCTCGCCCGCCTGACGGATCCCACCTTACCGCCAGGCGCTAATCTCTACAGACCCCCTTTCTGGGCCTTCTACAGCCTGGTGCACCCGTTCCAACTGCTAGGCGCTGTAACAGTACCATACCAGTTACTGATTTCACAACTCTTTCAGATTATCCCACACTTCCCTAACCTCTCCAAGGTAGCAAAGCAATCTTGAGTAACCCCAATCTCACTCTGGATTCCTAGACAACCTCTTAACTAATCGCAGTACCTATAACTCCCATTCCAAACTCCTTATGACACCTATGATTCACCAATTTCTTCCAACGTTATACCATAAATCATCCCATTTCCTTATGAAACCGCACAACACATTTCCTCATACCACATTCCCTGTTCTAATTGCATTATCACAGCGCCACACTTCTTATTCATTTAATTTATAATTCATTTTACACAAATCATAGATAATGCCTTCAATCTTAATCCAAACTATCTCTTATCCTAGTGATGCGACCCCAACAAGTATGTTCTATCAAACCTGAGACTTGACATTAAAACCCTTATTCTTACTATCTCGAATTAACCTTCATACAACCTTACCATATCATGCTCATACCTTCACACTTATTCCAATTTACATAATTTTATACTACATATTATGTTGTCCCTTACAGTCTTTATCAATAATTGTCTAAAACCATGACTCATCCAAGTTTTACTCCCTTCCATTCTTTTCTCCCTCTTTTAAACACACAAAACCCATACCCGCATCCACACGTCGCCTGGCGGCAAGCAGCGCGCCGCCAGGCGGTACACCAGTATCCTGCAGAATCACAAGCTTCTTCATTCCTATGCCAGATTTAGTTCATTTTTCCAATATTCATTCCTACCAATTTCAGTCACCAAGATGCAACAATACCTGCATTACGGGCTAACTTTCTACTCTCAATTTGATTCATAAAAGTATCTCTATTTTCATCCTCATGAGTAAACCCAAATCAATTCATACACTATCATCTCTCAAACCTTGCCATACCCCAATTTGTAATCAATTTTGGACCAGCAAGGTATCCAATAGAACCCACTCACATCAATTACAGAAACCATATGCACACTTGTACGAATAGCATCAAAACATCAAAAAAGAATGCGAACAGTATCACGCCGCCTGGCAGGAATTCATCGCCGCCAGGCGGTTCAAGCCAAAACAAAAACAATGATCATCTCTGATGTGCCGCCTGGCGGTAGGGATTGAGCCGCCAGGCAGTTTCTGGGAAAAATCTAGAAACTTCAATAAAACAGTGCGAAAACTGATGGAAACCATGCAATTTTGATCACACAGGCACAATATAATTGATACAACTAAAAACCACACAGAACAACTCCCCTTACGTGGGATCCTTGCTCTCAATTCGAATTGGTGTGTGTGTGCCTCGAACCAAAACCTCATTGTCTCTTGTTGCACCCGTAAACACTATTCTCTCCCTCCAACTCCTCTTTGCAATACGCCAAACCCAAACCTTCTCTGCCCAACGTTCACACTCCAATTCTAATACCTTTCTTCTTGCTAATTCTCTCTCTTTCCCGAATTACTACCTCTCTAATTACCCTTTTCTCCACCAAACGAAAATTAATTAAAAGAAAGGGTTAATGGTTAATTAAGTCTCCTATTATAATGTTTCCAACCCTCTGAATTACCTCTCTATTGGCTGCTAAGGTTCCTAAACCCTTTCATATTCATGCCAATAGAAAATTTGGCAAAAAAAAGAAAATTGGTTAGTTCTCAACAAGGTTTGAACTCACACCCCTTCAATCACAAAGCAAGTACACAACCAATTCAACCAATTTACAATTTTGTTAATTCCTTCAATTCTAAGGTTATGTGATCACATCATGCACTCAAATATATAATGTAAAAATTCATAATTTGAACAACATACAAATGGCATACATATAACTCAAACCCAAGTCCTCTCACACAATCAAAGTACTCTTAACCATTTGAGCTAGTACTTTTCCACATCATACCTATCTGCATTAAATATGTTAAATGCTTCTACTACCCGCGATTATTAAATAATTATTTAATTAACTATTTAATTTTCTCGGGTCTTACAAAAGTTAAATTGTATGCATATTTGTTTTTTGTTTTTGATTTTAATAAAAAATATAAAAAAATTTCAAAAATATGTTTTTTTGTTTTTAGTTTTCATAAACTTCAAAAAGTAAAAATTAAAAAAATGGTACAAGCTGATTTGTACTTTGTAAAATTAAAGAAAATAAATTTTGACCTATGGCCAGATTGAGCCAGAAGTCACAAATTTTTTCATTTCCTCCCCGCACCTACATCGCTCGTGATCCAACACACGTGATCCACCAACTACGTACCTTCGTACCTCCCCGCACGCAGCATATCTCAAGTGTGAGCATGGAACATACGAACCTACATCGCTCGTATCCCCACCCGAGAGTAATAGGATATGAACCTCCCCACTCAAATCATCACGTGTTCATCACCATCCATGAACCTACCTGCTCATGGTACAACATCCTCTAATCAAAGTCTCATATCACAACATGATAACGAAAACAAGAAAAGCACACTACGCTACACAAGGTACATACTCAAGCTGGTCTTAGGGATTTCAATGCTTCCACGAACCTACCTACTCATGGTCAAACTCTACGAACTTCCCCGCTCGTAGTCCAACTCTACAGACCTCCCCGCTTGTAGTCCAACACACGTGATCCACCAACTACGAACCTCCCCGCTCGCAGCATCTCTCAAGTGTGAGCACGGAACATACGAACCTACCTCGCTCGTATCCTCACACGAGAGTAACAGGATATGAACCTCCACGCTCATTTCATCACGTGTTCATCACGAGTCATGAACCTACCCGCTCATGGCAACATCAAGCATATCCCAGACCAAGACCAAAAAAACGAGCCATGCAAAACATATCACAGTGCACCCTGCCACTACACCATTGCCTAGCGCAGCCTAAGCGCCGCTAGGCACAATGGCAGTACAGACCGCTTGGTTGTTCCACATCACAGCCAGGCGCCACAACTCACAAGACATCCATGTTTCCTACTTCGCCTAGCGGTCCATTCTACACCACCATACGCCACACCAGTAATCTGATACTATTGGTTTTAGATACTCTAATTCATTTCCTAACATTCACCCATTCAATTCTTAAACATCCAGAAATCAACATACACATTCATTTATTCCAAATTACAACATCACAACACATATGCATCTTTCAAGTATAAGCACAATTTCCTTTCTTTTATAATTCATATATACTTACCTCTTAAATCAATTCCAACACACACTTTATTTTCCCCTTCTCATTTTCCCAACCCTTTGCATGCTTACAATTCACATACCCCACATAAGACACAATCAAACCTATATACTTATTTTGCATGCCCTCACAATTTCCATTACATTTAAGGTATGATTATCATGTTCCCATACTTCCCCAAAACCCATCATGATCATGCAACACTAGGTCATAGTGAAATCATCAATAGTGGCCTTTTTCACACACTTATAACATCATACATTTGAGCTAACATATATAAGTTCATATATTCAACATGTCTTAGCAAGCACTACCAAAAACATACTCATCAATCACACATCTATATATATATATATATATATATATATATATATATATATATATATATATACACAAATCAAGGTCATACCAACACTTGAGAACACTTAATCATCCATTAGTAATCATACTATTAGGGAATTCAAACAACCAATCATGCGTGACGTATATCTCTAGCTACTGTCCTCCAAATCAAATCCACATCGTTCATAGTGAAGAACGACATGTTATGGACCACCTGTCAAAATTTCACCTAAATCGGATAGTTAACAAACCGGGAAATGCAGTTTTACGAAAACTACGCAAACTACAAAAAAAAGGTGGCACCTAGCGCCCAAAAGTGAGGAAGGTGGTGCCGGCGGGACTACTTCCGTTGGGCGGTTCCTGTTCCGCAAAAAATACGAAAAACAACATTTTTTCGTGAATCAAAGTACCATGCATCACTGTTGGTTACCGCTAGGCGGTTCTTGTGTTTCCAGGAACCCCATCATTCTTCTTTGCACCTGCGAACCTCAACCCATTCACAACAACTTCGAGTTCAACCAATTTATGACTCTATAAGATATGATTCCATCTTTTAGGATTACAATTCATTCTCTAACACTTCCCATACCCGAATCCATTCATATTTTCCATTTAGATTAGTGTCGTTTTTGAAATCCCCAATTCATCAACCCTAAGATAACCTTCATTCAATTTTCTTCTCAATTAAACCCCAATTCCACGAATTTCGAATGAAATACGATGTTTAATCATTCATAAAGATTAGAACGTGATTTCTCCACGATCAGAAACCTTCCAGAACTTGAGAAACATCAAAATCGAGCCAAAAATGGCTTGCGTCTCCTGGCTGGTATTCATCATCGCCAGGCCCTTCATAAAACCAACATGCGTCGCCTAGCGGTTAAGCCCGTGCCGCCAGGCGGTTAAGCCCGTGCCGCCAGGCGGTTCAGTCTCTAGAACCCCCAATTACCTAGAAACAAGATGAGTCGCCTGGCGGTGATTTATTTAAAAATGTGTTAATTAAAAAAGATAAAAATAAATTGACTTGAAAAAGAATAAATTGATTAAAAATGTTTTTTTAATTTAAATTTTTAAAAGTTAAGTGAAATAATGATTTTGTGTTTTAGATTAAAAATTTTAAAAAGTTATTAATTTTAATTATTTTTTCGTTTTTTACTAATTAAAATCTAAAATTAAAAAATAAAATAAAAATAAAAATAAAATACTAAAAACTAAAAAATTAAAAAATAGTTTTAAAAATGATAGGAACGGTTTCACATGGTCTTAACTTCCTCCAACTGTTGTTCACACCATTTTCTAATTCACTTTAGACATCAAGTTAGGCACACTTATTCATTTATGAGAGGAGAACACTCACACCTCACCGGAGATATTCTCACTCACACATTGATCCATCATCAATCACCCTCTACATCCTTTTACACCACTTCTATGCAAAACAATCTTCATTCAATCATTCTTCATACAAATCACAGTCAACACATTAAACCTCCATCGTGTCCAAATTTAAAAAGCACGTTAATAATCAAAGGGGAACAATTTGGAAAGGGGATTTCTCATTTCTTCTCTGGAAGTAGATAGACTAACGTTTACAAAAAGAAAAAAAAAGATGATCAAGTTTGTCACATTTGGAATCAAGAAACAGAGGCGCAAAATAGGTACACATTCTCTATCTCCAAACCTTTTTTAATGTTGTATGATGTTCTGAGTTGGGCCTCATAGTTGTTGATTATATGCCAAAAAAAATTCCCAATTGAAATGAATTTCACGTCACAAAAACACTTTTCTATTTTTATACAATGGTAAACCAATTAACAATGAAATAGAATAAAAATAGAAAGGAGTTAGATTGCCGCCGTAAAATAGGGTTGTGACAGTGAGCATTGGTGTTGTGGGAATCGCGGGGTAGCCATTGTTGGTGTTGGAATCATTTAATAAAGATCATTGGAGAAGAAGCCTTTCAGGTTTTTGGTCTTGGAGAAGAAGTGCAACCCTAGCACGAGGGCAAGAAGAGTGTCTCTCTTCAGATGTTGTGGCAGCTTTGACGATGATGGTTTAATAATGTTGGAGTGGCACGATGTTGACCAGGTGGAGGAGACGCAAACAGTGAGGCCATGTCGTGGGTAGGGCTGGGCAAAAATAACTGAATTGTACTGTACTTAAGTTAACTGTACTATTTTAAACCAAAAATAACTGAATTATTAACAGTAAAATTAAACTGTACTATTTTGTGGTTAAAGTTAGAAAAATTGTACTGCAAACAGTTAACTGTTCACATCAAGTGCACTGAACTGTGATTTTTTCTTTCTCTTCGATCCCGATCAGTCCACATACACTTCTTCTTTTTTCTCCACCGAGATTCAACCACGACCAAAACAAATCATGTCTCCGTCGCCTCGCCGCGTCGAAGGTTGTGCCATCGTCGAAGGTTTCGTCGCCGTCAAAGATTATTGTCGTCGAAAGTGATCTCTTTATATCTTTAGGTTTTCATTTTGCTTCTTCTTTTTTCTCCAATTCGATCATTCTAATATTTTGGGATGAACCTGCTGTTAGGGATTTCTTCATCAACAACATGAAACCAAGTTGAGAAAGAAATCATGGCATAAAAGGTACTCTTCACACTCTCAACTTCTCATCTTTTCCCAATCTACTAACTCTGGATGTTTGTAACAACAATTTCAATGATACCATTCCTCACTAAATTGCTAACTTGTCCAGAGTTTCTGAGTTGATAATGAATACAAATAATTTTAGTGGTCCAATCCCCATTTCCATGACCAAGTTAGCTACCTTGAAGATTCTAAACTTGAAATACAATAGCATTTC
>Ga0214543_1010805_pt1 | contig 13234 bp, 11 predicted proteins | sample CNSS2metaG_FD_160094 | JGI IMG/M metagenome (GOLD analysis project Ga0214543, IMG submission 160094) | Root nodule microbial communities from cowpea collected in UCLA plant growth center, Los Angeles, California, USA - CNSS2 | ecosystem: Host-associated > Plants > Roots > Nodule | place: USA...
ACAATATTCACAATATCATTACTGACTTAAGTTGAGCCACAAGACATACCAAATTAGAACAGACAAAAACTATCTGCTTCTCCAGTAGAGCTCCTGCAAAGAATGCTAACACCTGCAGAATAGACATAAAACCATTCAAACCAACATGTAGCTGTAAAAGTCCTGGACAAACATTATACAAATTCTACACACAAATCAATACATTTCTACTCCGGGGCTCAACGGATCAGCAATATTTTAATGCCATCTAGGCTTACTTGTTTAATCATGTGTCCTTCAACTCTTTACAGCTGTGTTAATTTATTATCATGTATAGATCATAATTTTTGGAACTATTTTCCTTTCCCATAAATCAGTTGTAATATATGTAATATCTCCCACAACCTCTGCTTTCTAAAGTAGCTGACAAATTATGAAAATGGCACCATAGTCAAATCAGTTTTTTCCACAAATGTGAAAAGTGAAAAGTGAAAAGGATCTATCTTTCTTAAGTATCAGCCCAAGCAGCAAAAATTGGCAAGTGAGACAAAGAAATAGCAGGAGGTGGCCTCTTTTGAACCGTTGGTGAGGGTAACCAAAGACGTAACACTGGTACTAATGGGGTTCACAATCTTTGTTTCCATGGAGTTACCATGGCTATAGCAACATCATGCATACTATATTGAGTTTAAATAAGTTTTTTCATTCTCTATTTCAACAGAACTCCATTGTAGGTGTAGTTTGCTTCCATCATTATTCATTGTTAAGTTCACAACCATGTTTTGGATCATTCACTCTTTCCCTTTTGTTTCTCTCTCCAATACTTACCAGCATCGCATCACCTCTAACCTCACAACAAAAGTTCCTGTTATAGCTATCCCAACATCATAAAAACAATTTTCAGTGCTTTAGAACAGCCAAAAACTCAAAGATCAAAATTATTGATTTTAAGTTTATCATTGCGCATAGAAAACACCTGGCATAAGTGCCTTTTATAATTGATGTCATCACTTAACCAGATTATAGACCCTTCATGCTTTCAGACAAATTAAAATTGACCCTAGGAATGTCTAATTTCTAAAACTAGTTGGTCATCACATCAAAGGAATGAGAGGCATGTACTGTTTTAGTGTAAGACAAAATTCGTGAAGGGATTAACGAGAACCAAAAACTAACCTCGGCCGTTTTCACTCCAACATCAATCACACTTAACTCCTGCAAAAGAACAACTACCAATTTCACTCATTCAACAAAACAACAGTAATGTGTGGTTAGGGTTCAAATGCTGACCTTCAGATGGAGAAAGCGTATAAGAGATGGACAGTGAGGGCGACACAGACTAGGAGTGACTTCGTAGGCGACTTCGCACGGTGATGCTAGCAGACGAAGAGCGCAGAAACAACACGCGACGGTGACGAGGCGACTTCGCACGGTGACGGCGGTGACTTCGCACGGTGACGACGACTTCGCACGGTGACGACAACTTCGTAGACTCTTCGCACAGTGATGGTGAAGGTTAGGAAGTGGGAGCATGACGGTGAAGGTTAGGAAGTGGGAGCGACAAAATCAACTATGTTCGAAACGAGGAATGTGTTAAGGAAAATGAATGAACGAAATAAATGGTATACGAGAACATTATCCGTCGGTTAAAGTTCAACGAGTATAATATCTTTTTTAAAAATTAAAAAAAAAATAATATATATATATATACACGAAATTTATACCAATTTTAGCTATAACTGGTATAAATTTTTTTTTTCAATATTGCAAAAATGCCACCGCATTAATTTTTATACCGGTTGAAAGTATAATTGGCATAAAAGATCTCACATTATTTACAAAATTGTCATCCGCCTCTTGTTTTATACCTGGTGGATTTGAACAGGTATAATAATGTAGGTATAAAAAGCTTATTTTGCAGTAGTGTAAGCCTTCTAAGGGTTTAAAATAAATCGTGCCACTGTTCATCTTCTTCACGTGGAGCAGCGGACATTTTTCTCTCTTCCATTTCCGAACACCATTGTTGCAGATCGCAAAGGTTCCTTCTTCCACGTGGCAGCAGTTTCGTCTCTCCACCACCGGTCCACCATTGAATGATCCTCCTCTGTCGCGCGGGCGTCCTCCATTGTTGTCATCGCAGAGGTTGCGAAGCCACCACCATTGTCGTCATTCAATCTCGCTTATAGGTATGTGCTTCTCCTTTTTCAAATCGTAAAACTCTTATATGGGGTTCGAACGTCGATGTGTGTGTCGAAGTCGTGATTTGGCTCACGATGGTTAGTCGTGGGATGTTTCCGTTCATATATGATGGTGAAGAGAGGTTATTATGCGTCGCCGACGAAATGAATGAAGGCGTCGTGAAGCTGTTCCAGCGTGATGCGGTGGTCGAAGATGGTGGTCACGACACACTGGCGGCATTTAGGGTTTGAATGGTGGCTAGGGTTTCTGATTTGGGAGAAGGTTGAAGATAATGATGTGGCACACTGTGATTGGTGTAGGTGTGTGTACAAGGATCATGGCTACGTGTGATGCTGTTATTGGGTCAGAAAATACTTTTTTTTTAAAATCTACGATGCACATTAGGCTTCGTTCGCTCTAGAACCGAGGCAATAACCCTTGCATATGCCTCGTTTCATAACCGAGACATAAACATATATTTTTTTACCTCGCCAACATATGCCTCAGGTGTAAAATCGAAGTCAAAAAGTCAAAATAATCGCGACATAATCTCTTCCCTGCACTAATGAATTTTAAAACACTAATACAATATTTAATTTAGGCGATAATTTGGTAGTTAAAAGTATTATATTTAGTAATAAAAAAATTTTGACCACTAATTACCATATTATAAATATTTAATGGCCACCAAATTTTTTATCGCTAATACAATATTTAATTTGGTCATTATTTCAATGACTAAAAATATTCTATTTAGCAACCAAATATTTTTGGTCGCAAATCATCATATTACATATTTATTGACTACCAAATTTGCAATAGCTAATGCAAAACTCATTTTGGTTGCTAAAACATTGCTTCCAACATTTTTATGTTAATAGCAATTGATTTATTGACTAAAAGTTAGTTACTTTTTAGTCACTAAATATATTGTTTTATCTAAAAATGTAATCAATCACTATTTTGGTCACAAATTTGTGACAAATGTTATTTTGTGGCTATTTTGAACACAAATAACAATTTATTTATTTTGGTCGCTAAAAGGCCTATTTCTTGTAGTGCTCATTTATTCATTTTTAAAGTATAGAAATTTGTGAATACTTGGCCAACACATATACTAAAGAGTTTGGTCCAACAAAGTCCAATCAGCGTTATTAGTCTAAAGTGACTGAATAATATTCACAAAGATATTTTCTAGAGTAGTTACTAGTAAAATCTCGATAATTCAACTATATTCCATATATCCCTTAATATCATATATCAACATAATATATGGTATATTTGATTGGTTTGTATTATCTTTATTATATTAATTTTACATATATAGTACATTTTTATTATTATTGATATTCCAAATTTTATAATTGATTTTCCAAGGGTCGAGAAATCCTATGAATACATTACATCTTATTCGGTAAGGAAATGATACACTCTCTCATATTCATTCATATACTCATAAAGAATTAATTATCAAACCACTTACTCTACAAGTCTTGGTAAGAATAGACCAAACATGGTCATAGTTTTGGACAAAAATAAATTAATCAGCTTAGACTAATAACTTAATAATCCAATTTAAAATGAAAAATGTTAAGACAAATATTCTTAATTTATATTTTAGTCAAGAATCAGACTTTCTAGTAAAAATGTAAACATGAGTAATAAACTTAACTATGATTAGACCGGTTTGTACATATACTATCCACCAAATAAATTGTCATTAAGCTATCCATACTATTTTGCAGGTACACAACCATGGTGAACTCCAATTACTGGAGGAATAATTTGTGGGTAAGTTACATGATCACAATTCCATCAATAAGTTTGCATGCAAATTTGTAATAATTTTTTCCTGTTGGTAATAACCAAGTAAAAAAAAAAACTTTCACCATAAATTTTGCCATCAAATTTTGTCACCACAAAAATCACAATAAAATAGACTAATATCTTTAATATGAATAAATGAGTTGTAAATGAAAAAAAGAAGTTATTGAAGAAGTACCAAAAGAAAAATTATGATTACAACCAATAAAATATTCATAAAGGTTTAAAATAAATTTTATTTACTTATTTTAAAAGAACTAAAACGTTATTTTTACAGAATAAAATAAAAAATTGGTCATTTTATAAAAATTGAAAAATATAAAAAAAAGTTGATAGACATAAAAAGCAAAAATATATATATTTTTAACGAAACAAAGTTGTAAAAGACTTATGTTAAAATAAATCGAAACATATATCTAAATCTAACTACTATTGTCCTTCTTTCATCTTTTTCGCATGTTTAAAAGTTGTAAAAATATTTTATTCATTTATATCCACAAAAAGAGTTCAGCTTATCTGCAAAACGTAGCTCTATAAATGGATTCTCCCAACTTCGCTTATTCACACAACTAAACAGAACAAAGAAGAGAAAAAGCTTAATCTGTTCCATAGCCAGTCAAAGAAATGGCGAGTCCAACGCTTGTTGCTCTCTTCCTTCTTTCTGCGCTAACCTTCTACCCTCCTTCAACCACCGCTCAACCTGTCAAGGACGCAAATGGTACCATCGTTAAAAATGGTGGCGTATACTATATATTGCCACGCTTTTGGGGAGGCGGCGGCGGTGGAATTAAACGAGCCATAACTGGAGACGAAACTTCCCCTCTCTCTGTTGTTCAATCTCCCTTCGAGACCGATCCAGGGCAAGGATTATTAAACACAGAGCTGGCAACGTAATGGGAACTTTTACGTAAGGAAAGAGAAAGTGAGAGAGGTCAGAGTTTGACTGAAAGATATGAAGCTTGTTTATTACGTGAAATGCAGAAAGTATTTTATACAGAAAACGAGTAACTGTTATACCCGAAAATAACAGAAACAACAGAATATAGTTTGGCTTTTGACATCTGCCAACATTCCCCCTCAAAACTAAACTAGATACAAACCAAACTGGATATATCTACAACTCCAATACTTTCTTTAAGAAACTTGAACCTCGTATGTTTCAAGGCTTTTGTCAGAATATCAGCAAACTGCACTTCTGACTTGCAATGTTCTACTACCAGCTTCTCTTTTGAAACTTGCTCTCTGATAAAATGAAATCTTGTCTCTATGTGTTTACTTCTTCCGTGAGAGGTAGGATGTTTTGCCAAGTTTATGGCTGATTGATTGTCAACTAATAATCTCAGCTTGCACCTCTGATTTACTCCCAATTCTCTTAACAGAGAACCCAGCCAAATTGCTTGGCATGCAGCTTCAGAGGCTGCTATATATTCAGCTTCACATGATGAGAGTGCCACTATTGGTTCCTTGGTGGAACTCCAAGAGATTGGGGTCCTTCCCAAGAAAAATACGTATCCAGCTGTGCTTCTCCGATCAGTTTTATCCCCGCACCAATCTGCATCTGAGTATCCTACCAGCTCTTCATTTCCTCTGCACAGAAGTACCCCAAACTGTTCAGTCCCATGCAAGTATCTCATGATGCGTTTTACGGCCAATAGGTGTGTTACTTTGGGGTCTTGCATGTGTCTACTGACAACCCCTACACTGAAACTCAAATCTGGACGAGTGTTACACAGATATCTCAGGCTTCCTACAATGCTTCTATAAACTACAGGATTTACTCCTTCTTCATCAGGGTTGTGTTCCAGCTTCATACCAGTTTCAGCAAGAGTGGTGGTTGGATTGCTTTGCTCCATACTGAACTTCTTTAGTAAATCACGAGTGTATTTCGTTTGGTGCATGATTACCCCAGATACTGTTTGTGTAAACTCAATGCCAAGAAAATAACGCAGCTTTCCGAGATCATTCATTTCAAACTCCTTCATCAGTTCTGCTTTGCATGACTCAATGCTCTTCTCGCTGTTACCAGTGATCAAGAGATCATCAACATATAAACATATGATGATTCTGCTGCCTTCAGCATTCTTCACATATACTCCATGTTCTGATATGCATTTCATGAATCCAATTCCTTCAAAGAATTGGTCAATTCGTTTGTTCCAAGCTCTTGGAGCTTGCTTTAACCCGTATAAAGCCTTATTGAGCTTATACACCTTGTACTTATCAGTCTCCTGAACAAAACCAATGGGCTGCTACACATATACTTCCTCTTCTAACGGACCATTCAAGAACGCAGATTTTACATCAAGTTGATGCAAACTCCAGTCCTTGTTCGTTGCCAAAGCCACCACTAACCTGACAGTTTCGATCCGTGCCACTGGTGCATAAACCTCTCCATAGTCTATGCCAGCCTTTTGCAGGAAACCTTTGGCCACGAGCCTTGCCTTGTGCCTCACGATTTCACCATTAGCGTTCACCTTGACTTTATAGATCCACTTGAGAGCAATGGGCTTTTTGTTCAAAGGTAACTCTACCAATTCCCAGGTGTTGTTTCGTTTGATGGAGTCAATCTCCTCGTCCATTGCTTGCCACCAATGCCCATCCCTGGCTGCCTCCTCAAACGTAATTGGTTCTGACTCAGCAATTAGTGCAGAATGCACTAGATTCCCGTCAGATGTTACGATCGCATCATGGGTGATATCATAGTCTTGAAGATAGGATGGGAGTTGTGATCTTCGACCTGATTTCCTTACGGCTAATTCGGTGATGGCTTTATCTGCAGATTCTTCTTCTCCTAATGCTATCTTAGGAGCGTAAGTGGTGGCTTCTATGCTTGCCATTGTCCAGTCCCAACTAGATGACTCATCCACATACACATCTCTGCTGGTTGACACGTGCTCTGTATTTGGGTCATATAATTTGTAGCCACCTGTTTCATGATAGCCTATCAACACTTGGGGTGTGCTTTTATCATCCAGCTTTCTTCTCAACGCATCAGGGACGTGTTTGTAACATATGGACCCAAAAATCCTGAGGTGTGAAACGTCAGGTTTGACACCTGTCCATGCTTCCTCAGGCGTCATCAACTTCAATCTTCTTGTTGGTGACATGTTCAACACATATGTTGCTGCATTTGCAGCTTCACCCCAAAGGAAATTTGGCATCTTTTTGGTTTTCAGCATACATCTAATCATGTTGAGCAGAGTTCTATTTCTTCTTTCTGCAGCCCCATTATGTTGAGGAGTGTATGGAGGAGTGAACTCATGAACAATACCTTCTTTCTCACAGAAGTCACTGAATTCTGATGCTGCATATTCCCCTCCACCATCAGACCTTAGAACTTTGATCTTACTGCCACTCTGTCGTTCCACCAAGCTTTTGAACTTCTTGAATACTGACAACACTTCATTCTTCCTTTTGATCAGATAAATCCACATTTTCCTAGTCAGATCGTCTATGAAAGTGAGGATGTACCTGTTCCCACTAGGAGTTTCCACTTGCATGGGACCACAAACATCCGAGTAGATAACTCCTAGTTTTTCAGTGGCCTTTGTAGGGATGAATTCTTTGAATTTGGGCCTGGATTGTTTGCACTGTATGCATTCTCTACACACTTCTTCTGGAATCTTTATTGGTGGAAGCCCCTTTACCATATTCTTAGTTTGTAGATTCGATAAGTGCTGAAAGTTCAGGTGTCCAAATCTGTTGTGCCATATCCACTCATCCTTGTTTACTGCTGTGGCTAGACATTGATGCTTTCGGGTGATCATAGCAATACGAAAAGTTCTATTTTCAGAGAGATCTGCATGAATAACCAGTTTCTTTGATTGATCGTAAACATTTAGACCATTCTTCTTCATTTCCATCATAAAGCCTTTCTGCAATAGTTGTCCAAGGCTGATCAGGTTTGTCTTTAAACCTGGTACATACAGAACACCATCAATCACCACTTCTCTGCCACCTGAATCCCTTAATACCACACGACCACTGCCTTCTGAATTTAGACTGCTATCATCAGCGAATCTAATCTTTCCCTGCGAAGAATCATCAAGTTTGATAAACCAATCACGTCTACCTGTCATATGAGTGGAGCACCCCGAGTCTAGATACCAGGAGGTTATTTCCTCTGGTTTTGCGCTACTGGTTTTGGCCATAAGTAACACCACATCAGAATCAGAAGAGGCTGCGTCTTGGGCCAGATTAGCTTGGTTCTTTGGCCTATTCTTGGCACCTTCACCATACCAACATTCACGAGCAAAGTGCCCAAGCTTCTGACAGTTGTAACACTTCAATTTCTTCTTCCACTCCTTGTCATCTTTTCCTTGTTTCTTCTGATCTTTTCCAGCCTTGGATTCATCTTCTGATTTCTCTTCTTGCTTCTTACGGTGCTTTCCTTCTTTCTTGAAGCTTTTGGCCTTTGTCTTGTAAGTTGTTCTGACCTGTAACGCCTGTTCTTGACAGTGTTTGCGATCATCCATCCTAAACTCGTGTGCTTCCAGAGAGTGTTGGAGTTCCTCTATCTTTAATGTCGCAAGATTCTTTGTCTCCTCTATAGTTATTACTAAATGATCAAATTTAGGAGGAAGTGACCTTAGTACCTTGTGTACCACGTGTTGTTCTGACACTTTATCACCACAGCATTTCATCGCATTCACCAGCTCTTGAATTTTATTCAAGTATTGAGCCACTGTCTCGCTGTCTTCCATCATCAGGAATTCAAACTTCCTCTTTAACGCTTGTAGCTTCACTATTTTGTGCTTATCATCACCATATGTCTTGATCAATATTTTCCAAGCCTCTTTCGCTGTTTCAGCTTGTGAAATCTTGTTGAAGATTTGTGAATCTACGCATTGGTATAACAAGAATCTTGCTTTGCCATCCAATTTCTGCTGCAGCCTATAATTCTTTTTGTCTTCGTCTGTAGCTTTACTACTCAGTTCTCCAAAACCCGTTTCAATTATTTCTGCCACATCTTGGAACTGAAACACAGCCTTCATCTTTATCTTCCAATCATCAAACATCTTACCATCAAAGATTGGTAAGCCTCTTTGTATGATGCTTCCACTTCCGGCCATCTTGATCCTGAAAACTCCTCAGAATATTGCACACTTCTTGACACCTTTTATTTTCTTGGTATCTTTGAAGATTGCACTAGCTTCCTGGCCACGCACCACACCACTTCTACATACTCCTCTTTACACGATCTACAAAGCTTCGTTTCTTCTTCCACACCGACGAACCTATGCTCTTGATACCATATTAAACACAGAGCTGGCAACGTAATGGGGACTTTTACGTAAGGAAAGAGAAAGTGAGAGAGGTCACAGAGTTTGACTAAAAGATATGAAGCTTGTTTATTACGTGAAATGCAGAGAGTATTTTATACAGAAAACGAGTAACTGTTATACCCGAAAATAACAGAAACAATAGAATATAGTTTGGCTTTTGACATCTACCAACAAGGATGGCGTCTTCAATCCTTATTCGCTTCCGCTTTTATTCCTGAAGGCAGAATCTACATTAGCTACGACTATGTTCCACAACCCGGTGTTCCCTCTAACTACTGGACCGCCGTTGAGGGTGAGGCTGAAAGAACCGTCGTTAAAGTGGGGTACCCAAATTCCCTCCAAGGCTTCTTCACTATTTACAGAACTTCCTCAGTCAATAGCTATAAATTTCAGTTCTGTTCAAATGACGACGCCACCTCCTGCAGTAATGTTGGGATCATTAGGGATGATGCAGGGAACAGGCTTTTGGCCATCAATCCGGAAAACACATTCAAGTTTATTCTTGTGCCACTTTCGTCTGATGCATCTAAATGAAGCACCGTCCATGAAAAATCGTACACTTTCTCCATGTGAGAGACGTGTCTACGATATGCTTTGGATGTAATTAACCACCCAACACTAAATAAATAATCCAAAGCTTATGTATGTATTCTGGTTTACGTCTTTCATTACCTCAACACAAAACAACTTTAGGTGGGATCATAATGGATGGGAAATTTGGTATTATAGGCATGTTTTGTTTTGCATTAAAAAACATTCATTTTTTATTGCACAATAATTGTTCATATTGAATGTTTCTTTGTTGTTTTTATATCGACTTTTTTTCATTGACTTCAGTCAAAACTTTGAATGAGACAAATTTTGAGGACTGGAAAGAATCTCTAGACTTGTATCTGACAATTACCAATATGGACTTTTTTTAGAGGGGAAAAACCTCTAGCTCTTACTCCTAAGTTCACTACTATCGAGATAGCTTTTCGTGAGAAATGAGAGCACTCAAACATGGTGTGTCTGATGGTGTTGAAATACATGAGGAAGCTTATATGATTCAACTTGATGGCTTTGTTTGAAAAGGCAAAGAGCCCTTGATTTATAATTTAAATATTTTATCTATTTTTTAATAATTATGATAAAAATGATTTTTTTATTACCCTAAATAAGAAAAGTAATGATACATGTATACCATATGTTTTGACTTATAATATAATAATATACCATTGTCTAAAAAAGACCACATGATCAAATATTATTATTATTATTATTATTATTATTATTATTATTATTATTATTGCTTTTAACACTAACACACAACTTCTGCTACTGCTACCCATACCCTTTTCCCAACAATACACTCATGTGGACCCCATTTTACCCTTTCCCTCTCCCAATGCTTCAACACTAAACACCTCACCTTTTCCTAATGCTTCAACACCCAACACGTCCCCTTCCTTGCCTTCACCTAACCCATCACTATCAACCACCCACCTCAACTCATCATCGTCATCACCATCCACATCTAATTTGCCTACGACCACCACACAACCCATTTTCCATCCATGTCGTTTAACTCGAATTTCTCAGCCATCAACTTGGCTTCATGACTTTATCTGTAGTACCTTTACTGCTTCGTTAGACCAACCATCCTCAAAGTGTGAATATTCTCTTCAAAAGGTACTTCCTTACTTTCAACTACCTCCTTCTGATCACAAATTTATCATGTCTCTTTTCTTTGAAATTGAACCTTCTATATACAAAGAGGCGATTCACAAACCTTGTCGGATTGAGGCAATGAATGCTAAGATTGATGCTCTGAATCTAAATAAACCTGGGATATTGTTGTTCCTCCTCCTAATGTTAAACCCACAAGATATAAATGGGTCTACAAGATTAATCGCAAAGTCGACGGTAGTATCGAGCGCTACAAAGCACGTTTTGTTGCCAAAAGGTTCTCCCAATTCGTGTTGTTTTGGCCTTAGCATCACTCAATCGTTGGCACTTGCAGCAATAAGATGTTAGCAACGCCTTCTTGCACGGAGATTTGACTGAAGATGTTTATATGACTATTCCTCCTAGTATTCAGGACTACCCTCATTCCCATTGTTGCAAACTTCGCAAATCTCTGTATGGGCTAAAGTAAGCTAGTCATTGTTGGTATAAGAAATTTTATCTTCTTCTTTTATCTTGTGGATATCAGCAAGCCTAGGCAGATCATAGCCTCTTTATTAAAAATCATGGAATTGATTTCATGACCTTGATAATTTATGTTGATGATATAGTTTTGGCAGGCAATTGTCTACACGAAATAGATATTGTTAAGCATATCCTAAATTCTAATTTTCACATAAAGGATTTGGGAAATCTTAAATGTTTCTTGGGTTTAGAAGTAAATGTTTCAGATACTGGCATTTCAATTTGTCAACAAAAATATTGCTTGGATTTGTTATCAGATTCTGGTATGTTGGGATGCAAACCATCCACCACACCTATGGATTGTCTATTACGCCTTCATAAAGATTCAAGTGCACCATTGTTCGATCCCCTCTCTTATAGACGTTTAATTGGTAGATTGATCTATCTTACAAGCACGTGTTCCGACATTACTTTTTCTGTTCAGCAACTAAGCCAATTTATGTCTAATCCAACTCAAACTCACTTCTAGGCTGCCATGCAGGTTCTTAAATATCTTAAAGGCAGCCCTGGCAAAGGCCTTCTGTTTAGGCGTGATTCGCCAATTCATATTGCGAGTTTCGGCGATGCAGATTGGGCAAACTACGTTGATTCTCGTTGGTCTGTTACAGGATATTGCATCTTCATTGGTAGTTCTTTGGTTTCTTGGAAAACTAAGAAATAAAACACAATATCCATATCTTCTTCTGAAGTTGAATACAGAGAGGCACTTGCTTCCACCACATGTGAATTGCAATGGCTCATTTATTTACTGTCTGATATGGGAATTTCATGTTCAAAGCCACTTGTCTTGTATTGTGATAATCAAAGCGCCCTCCACATTGCTGCCAATAATGTTTTTCATGAATGCACAAAACATCTGGATATTGATTGTCATCTCGTTCGTGAGAAAACTAAGTCAGGTCTCATGTGATTGCTACCTGTTTCATCCTCCAACCAACTTGCTAACATGTTTACCAAAGTCCTTCCTCCTCGCTTATTCACTATTAATTTATCCAAACTGGAGTTGTTCGAAATTCATTCACCTCCAGCTTGTAGGGGGTAAAAGGGAAGAAGCCCAATGCTTTCTTAACCCAATCCATTTCTTGAACCACCTCAGTATATCCTTAGCATCTTTTATGTTATGTTTATTATAAATATCAGTAGCTTCTAGATGGTCTTAGGATTGTAACAATAATCTGTTATTTTATTTGCTTTCACGTTGTATATATTTTACCTACATTAGGATAATCAATACAGACTTTTTCACCCTACAACCCGGACCCTTTTACCTCTTTCATCCATTTTTTTTTTGCATTGTGCGATTAGAGGTTCAGTGGCTCTAGTTTGTGCGTTGCAGGTTTGGTGGTTCGTGTTGCTTCACAGTTGCTTCACGTGTTTGTAGTTGCTTCACAGGTTTACTACTTGACCTGACCTAAAGCTATTACAACAAGTGAACAATTGTTGTGTATGCATATGGTCTATTTGTGATTTCTTTAGGTGCATCAGTGTTATGGAGTGCTATGGTCTATTGATTTCTAACTATTTCTTTAAATATTTTTGGGTGGATAGTGTATCACACCTAGCCGATTTTGCTAGTTCACCAACACATGTAATCCTTGACCGACAACCCATATCGGACAAGGCTGGGGGGCTGGTGTACCGTACCTAGCCAAACTCAATCAAGTAAATAATATACATACCAAAACCGCCTAGCATCTAGTACCCGGATACCACCAGCACAAAGCCATCTAGCCAGGTAGCCGGTCGAAACCGACTACTTGTCTAGAAGGTCAACTAAC
>Ga0214543_1010807_pt1 | contig 13234 bp, 3 predicted proteins | sample CNSS2metaG_FD_160094 | JGI IMG/M metagenome (GOLD analysis project Ga0214543, IMG submission 160094) | Root nodule microbial communities from cowpea collected in UCLA plant growth center, Los Angeles, California, USA - CNSS2 | ecosystem: Host-associated > Plants > Roots > Nodule | place: USA...
ACAAGTTGGGATAGACGAAGGCCAACTACTTCACACAGCTTTAATATCAGATCACGTGGTATTTTTGTTTGTTGAAATATGTGACCATTTTAATGGAATACCTTTTAAGTTTCAATTTAATTACTATTTAATTACTATGACACCTTTCGACACAAAGACGAACGAGTTAGAATCAAAGAGTGTTATTCTGCAACCAACTTTCAGGAAAAAAACGAACAATGAAATAGTTAAACTTCAAATCTACCTTGGTAATGAATACAAAGGTAGATAAATAAATAAACAAATAAACAAGGTCAAAATAAAAAGAGATTAATAAACAAAATATGACTCAGATTCCACACTAACGCTACGAAATGCAATGAAATCTTCACAAACCAATTACCATTGAAAGAATAACAAATCAAGAACAGATCTGATTATTTCACAACATTAAACCAAAACGATCACGTGGATCAAGACCCAAGGGAATCACCAAACAAAAATACCCTCATAATCATCACAGATCCAACAAAAAGAGCATCACCCAGATCACAAAAAATCGCGCATTAGCCCAAATATCAAATATTTACGCAGCAAAATTCAGAAACACCAAATGGGGCCAGCGGCACCCAGTTGATACAGAAATAGAGAGAGAAACTGGGGAAAACAGAGGAATAAGAAAAACAACTTACGAATTGTAGACCGTGAAGCGAAAAAAAGGAGAAAAGACGAAGGCAAGAAAACAATTCTTCAGAAAGAGGAAGATGGAAAATGGTAGTTCTCAGATATAGATTTGGACTCTACACACTTTGTATGTATATATACTTATATTTCTACCCGTGCTATGGTTTTAAAAATTAAAGTATATTTAATAAATTAATTTTAAATTTGAAGTATAATTAAATTTAATATAAATATTATATTTTATAAAAATAAATAATATTTTTTTAATTTGTTTTATGATCAAAATATATTTAAATTATTTATATATATTTTTAACAAAATGTATTGTATATATTTATTTGTATCCATGTAATGTATATAATTTTAAAAATTATACAACTATGATTAAATTTAGTATAAATATTTTATTTTATAAAATTAAATAATAATATCTTAATTATTTTTATGATAAAAATTATTTAAGTTATTTATATATCTTTTTCAATAAAATATGTTATATATAATTATTTTAAATAATATACTGAGTTAATTAAGAAATAAAATTTAGTTTTAAATAAAATATTGATTTGACAATGTAGAAAAACATAAATGCTAAATTCCCAAAAATAACAAAAATGATGAACAATACAAAAATTGTTGATTAAACTATTTATGTAAGACTTTAGAAAATGGCGTTTTAAAAGTGATAGTGGTTTAAAAATAGTGAAACTCGATTATTTTAATATTAAAAGGAGGTTTTAGTATAAATAGAATCGTTATAGACGAGTTTTATTATTTTAAAACACACTATCTCTCTAGAAACTACTTTTCTAGAGTTCTCTGACTTCTCTCTAGAGGTTCTGTCTCTCTAGTCCTCTGATTGAAGAACCGAGACCGTAGGATTGGTCCTCTCGGCGAGCTCTTCAAATTCGACCGATCAGTTTCTCCATTCGCGTAAGTTGAGTTTCTGCTGTCTTTTTAGTCTTTTTCTGTTTTCTGTTTTCTGTTGCATGCAAGCCCTCTACCGCTTTCATGCGACGTTTTAATCATCAGTATGAGTCTCTGCTGATCAGTGATCATAACAGTATGTCCTAATCGTTCTTGTGATGTTTCTATGTGTAGATAGAGCATCCTGTGGAGTTAGAAGCGTTGTCATTTTTAAAGCGTTGACGTATATAAAATTGTCTAAGCAGGATAACAAGTAAGGGAAGCTAACTGATTCTTCTAAATTTCACATATAAACCATGTCTAATGAACTTGATTGCATAATTGTATGCTGAATTGATGTTTGGAATGTGTGATTGGGTATATGATTGAGTGTGGACATGAATTTTGGGTTGCATCTGAGAACAGATTGGGAATCTGGTATTTTCGCCTAAGTGAGTCGCTCTTGCCTGAGCGAAAACACCAGAAACTCATCCCTTGTCACTACGCGAGATCTCGCTTGAGCGAGAGTCACTCTCGTCTAAGCGAGACAGCTTAGCCGTCTAAGCGAGACAGCTTAGCCTGAGCGAGAATTTGCTCAGCGTTTGGGTTGTTCTCTATTTCGAGCCTCGCTCAGGCGAGAATGATTCACCTAAGCGAAAGAGCCCTTTAGCCTAGGCGAGACCTTCTAGCTTGGGCGAGAACCTCTGCAGCCAAGTGTTATTTCTTTGTTTCTATTGGATGAAGCTATGTTTGAATGTTAAAATGCGAACTTAGTTATGATATGCATGAATTGTTATGACTAGTAAAATGTGTGGTGAAATTGCATGAAGTTGGAATATGAGAAGATGTGGTTGAAGTATGATTTCAAGGGAAATTCTAAGGGGAATGTTTTAGTGCATGTAAAGACATAAGGACTCAATTTTGGTTGGTATCTTGACGCTCCAATAACCATTAAGTCTCATGTAGAGTATAATGGATTATGTCGTGAGGAGTAGTAGAAGGTCCTAGTCTTTAGACTCGATCAGTCTTAGACGCGAATGGGACTTAGCCTGGGAATGGTTGGGTGATAACCCCTTGAGCCCAAACTCTACAGAGTTTGGGAACCGTCACAGGTGCACGCCTCCAAGAGATTCAATGTCGCTTACATAATTCGGATATTGAGTCTAGAGTCATGTATATGTGCTGTGTTGTGGTGGTCTATATGATTCTGGTAATAATGAGAAAGATTGCATGATTTCTGTTTATAATTAAACTGCATGATTCCTTTAATCAGATTAGTTTACCCTTGCTTTTTATGTTCTTGTCTTGTATTGTTTGTTTCCTTTTGCGATGATCACCTTTTCGATGGGAGTAGACGTGGTTGCAATGTCAGAGGCACTTCTGGAGGATGAAGAATCATCCTTTTAGGTGGGAGCTTTAGTGGTGGTCAATTTAGGTATATTTTTCTTAGTTTAGTGTAACTGTATAAGTGATATATTTTTATAGTCATATCTTTTGTAAGACTGTATTAATATATTGTGTATACTAAATTATCCGTTTTGGAACTATGATGAAACTTCATATTTTTATTAGTTTTAAGCTGCTAAAAAATTGGGATGTTACAATTTAAAAATATAAAAGTTAGATATCAAAATTGATGCATGAGACGACGTACACTCATTTAATGCAGAGTAAATTTATTAATAAAAGTATACAATCAAGTCCTCTATTATATATTTATTGACAAATTCACAAACTTTAATATTCCTAAATCTTTTTGAAAAATATATATATATATTATATATTATAAATTATACATATTTATTTTGTATCATATATATTATATTTTTGGATAATTTATTAACGACCATTTGCATTTTATTGAGCTAAATGATCCATGAAAAACAACATTTTTAGTTTACCTTTATACAAATGCTTTGAAAAATCTAAAGATAAATTCTTTTAAGAGATAAGTCTGCTAATGAGTGAGTAAAAACATCGCAGAGGCTGTTTGGTTTTATTTAGGCAAACAGATTAAAAAAATCAGTATGTCAAATTAATTAATACATTAACATAAGCAAAAGTGTAATGGAGTGAATTTCCAAGGAAAAATTAATAAAATATAGGATTATATGTCATTCAATACTAATATTAATATTATAAATAATATTTAAAACATTTTTAAATAATATTATAAAATGAAAATCAAATAAAAAGTTATAATTTAAAATAAAAAAAGCATTACAAATAATATTTTAAAAATAATTTAAATAAAAAGTAATAATTACAATTGAAATAAAAAATATTAATTACGATTTTATAAATATATAACAAATTTAGATATTTTATATTTTATGAAAAAAATAATTATTTTTTTCATAATTTAAAATTTAATAACAAACATAGCAATTATTTATGAATGTTCACTATAAAAATTATTGTTTATAATTATTAATAAATATTTATATATTATATTTAAAATTAAGATTTTTCAAATTAAAATAGCATGACATTATCATAATTAAAAATTAATTTAATATTACAACAAATTCTGTTAATAAAATAATAAAGTGTAATAAAAGATTTCAATTTAGAGTAAATCCAGATGTATAATTCATAAAATTCATAAGTAAACAATAATAATAAAAAAATAATAATTGATTAAAATATAATTATTAATTTAAATGATAATATTAAACAAAATTAATATTTTTACATTAATGATAATAATAATTAATTAAAATATGTAATAATTGATTAACTAATAATAATAATTATTATTATTATAATATTAATATTAATGATTGAAAAATAATTAATGAAATAAATTAAAATATAATATAATAGTAGGTTATAATTATAATAACGACATCAATAGTATTAATAACAATAGTAATAATAACATTAACATTTTAAAAAAAAATGTCAAAATGATTATTTCATAGAATTATAGTTATGATAATAGTAATAGTAATTATGTTAATAATAATTAAGAGAGATGGTGTGAAATATATGAATTTTTTATTCAAAATCAAATATAATATTTTTTTAATAATTTTAAATATAAGAAATCAATTTTTTTTAAATAATTTAAATTCAGAGAGTCCATATTAAATTAGAAACTTAATAAAAATATTGTATACTCGAACACTAAATTATGATACGTAACAACATTTTCATTTACTAATCTACTATATATAAAAAAAATGTAAAAATAGTAAGTTTCAATTTCGAATCAAGTTATTTAAAATTCAAATTCCAACCATGAATAGAGATGTCAAAAATATCCGTACACGTGGGTATCTGCGGATAAAACCCGCAATAGATAAGAAATGGATATTAAAAATGGATACCCGCTATCCGTGGGTACGGGTATTTTTGATACCCGCATGTTAACGGGGCGGGTACGGGTATCATAGTATCCGTATCTGTGGATACCCGTACCCGCTAAACTTTAATTCACAAAAAAATCCTGATATATATATATATATATATATATATATATATATATATATATATATATTTATAAAAAAAATTTTTTTATAATTTTTTATAAGTTGCACATCTTGTCTTCTGTCTTCATTTTTCTAACTTCAAGTATTGGTACGTTGTCTTCTTTCAAGTACATCCCTTAACATTTTTCTCTTTTGCTTCTTTGAAATTGGGCATATACATCAAACCATATATAGATAGTGACGTTTATGATATGCTTGTTGTCAAATGATGGAATCAAAATAAGAATATTTGGCACGTGATAGTTGAGGTTTATTATTTGATTATTTTTCAGGAATCAATCGGAGAAAGTGGACTTGTTGATCAAAACACTAATTAAAGAATTTCCATCGTGTTGAACGTTATTTTATATTTATTTTTATAATTATTTGGACTTGAGTTAGTTTAAAATTTATTTAAAATTTATGACAGTGATGTATTTTATTTATTTTATTTGAATTTATGATTAAATATTTATTTTTTAAATAATTTTGTAAATACTCGTGGGTACCCGTGGATATCCGTGGGTATGAAAAAAATAGACGGGTACCCGCATAACGGATACCCGACGGATATGGGTACGGGTACGGGACAGATATTTATCTAGCGGGTAGGGTACGGGAGAGCTACTACCCATACCTTACCCGCCCCGTTAACATCCCAAACCATGAACATTATAGACCGCTAATTCAATAATTAAATACATATTAGGTGATGGTGAAAGATGAGAAGTAATTATGGCAAATTGAGAGGTTTTGAAATGTTTATAAAGAGATTGAATTAAAAAAATTAATTAATATTAATTATAAGTTATAATACATTAGATCAATTAGGTTGTAAAAATATTTAAAGTGCATTGTATTTGGATGGATTTGGTAGATGTGTAGATAACACTGCAATGTTTGGAGGTGCATTGAGTGTCACAAAACATCATTCGTAGTGTTAATATTTAAAGTTTTAATAATTATTAATGCAAACGTCTTGGAATAGGTAAACTGATTCTTGAAAAAGTGAGAAATTTTTTATTTGCAGATATTGGTATAACTATTATTCATAATCAGAGAGAAATTCTTGATATTCTTTCCAATACCAATTATTTTGTGGGAACATACAAGTCAAAATTTGTTCATAATTAATGTTGTCAGAATTAGAAAACTAAACATGTTGAAAATAGATATTCCAAGTTGTAAAAGATACTTCAAGAAGCTAAGTTAAAAATGACGTAATGCACATATGATAGTGCATTGAGACACAAAAAATAATTACTTTCTTTATAATTAATAACTTGGAAGAACAAAAATTTCTTCAATTTTGAGTAATAAGAGATTGTTTCGTGGAAGATTAACTTTGAAAAATATGAGAACTTTTCAGCATTGTACAAAACTTCTTCGAGTAGCTACGTAGAATTTTACAAAATAAAAATCATAATAGGCTTTCTGGAGGAATGTTGAAGAGATATATATATGACTTAGCATTTAGAAGAAAAAAAAACTAATTTCTTTGTTCATAATTAATGTCTCCAAAGAGCAAAAGTTGGTGGAAGTTAAACTTTGCAAAATGTTAGAACTTTTCAAACCTTTTACAATCATTCTCCAGGGAATTACGTAAATAAATGTAATAAAATAGAAAAATATAATTATAAATTATAAATGATAAATGATAATACAAAAAATTCTGTTAGAAGGATATAATTATGCAAATGTAATAGACTTTGGGTTGAGATGCACTTAGATATATGACATTGCATTCAGACACAAGAAATAATTACTTTCTTAATATGCCATAATTAATGAGAAAGATGTCTCGGAAGAGATAAAACTTTCTTAAATTTTGAAAACAAAGAGTTGTCAGTGCATCGAGCCCAATAAACATTATTTCTTTAACAAGTAATGATGGATACCTGAAAATTAACATTGGAACAATGAAAAGTTAATATTGATTCTTGTTAATATTAATTACTTTCTTGGAAGATGAAAAAACTTCTTGAAGAAACCTACAAACTTAAAAAAAAAAATCTTATGTTAGGTTGGTATTTTATGTAATACATTTTTTGTGTGAGTGATAAATACTTTATATAAAAAAAATACAAATTATAAAAAAATTTGATATATAATGTGAATAACTTTAGATAATGTGAAGAAAATGAAATAATATGTAAGAAATGGAATTAATATATTAATATTAACATTACTAAAGTAAAAATAACACTTAAAAGTGACATAGTACTTAAACACATAGAACTTTAATATTTTCATTATATCTAACATCATCACACTCAAATACAATATGACAATCTTCTTCTAAGTCATTAGAAGTATAGACCTTCTTCCACCTGCTTCCTAGTTTACATAAAAGATAGACAAAGTGCAGACAAATGAAACGTTTTAACCTATTGGAGAAGTCATCAACATACACTTTTAAATATAATTTTTTTAGTTTATATCTAAACCTGAACAATTCATATTAACAAGTTTTTCTGAAAACTAAAAAGGTCAAAAGAAAATATGTTATAAAAATAAAGTTATAAATATTTAAATTTATTTTATATGAAATGTTAATCATTCTTGGCTTGGGTGTGGCGTTAATTACCTACAAAATGTGTTGTAAGATGAAAAAATTTATTGAGCAATGTAAATTATCATATACGTTGGAATACAAAAAAGTTTATCATTGTTACAAATTAAATTTCTTGATCATTTTTCAAATTATATTTACAAAATTTTGAAATACAAAAAAAGCCTAGTGTCAATGACATGCCAGTTTTATGTGACATTAATTACATCAGTTAAATTACAAATATTATTAATTGTTATGTCAACAATATTTAATTTTCAAATTTTAAATACAAAGAGATTTCATGAGTTGGAATTAGAAAAGATTTCGTAATCCAAAAAGAGATTTTGCAAATGTTTCTTGAACAGTGCAAAACATTAGATTTTCCTGGAATATGTTTACATTGAATGTAATTGTAATCTTGAAATATGAAAAGCATTAATGACAGTAAAACATTTAATTTCTAATATTTTTTTAATTTAATTTAATTCAATTTATTTAATTTGTAATATTTATTCAATTTAAATTAATTTATTTAATTATTAATAATTAATTTTATCCATTAATTTGTGATACAAAAAATCATATTAACATGTTATCTTTAAAATTTGAAGAATATTTTAAAAAGTTCATATTATTTATTTTTGTTCATTAATTTCATTAAATTTCTTAACAATTTAATTAATGACTCTTCCAAAAGTATATAAAATATAAAAGAACAAAAATTTTGACAGATTACTTGATATTTTTGAGAAGATAATAAACTACATATATTAAAACAATGGTAGATTATAAAGAACTTTTACATGCATGCTTGTTTTTCAATCTCAACTTCGAAAATAACATAACCCTTCTCCTTTAGTGAGTGAAAGGCACACAACTTTTTCTAGCCACGACCTATCTTCATAGACGTTGTTGTTATCACCAAATTGCATTGGACTTCGCCTAGTGGTCCATGACACACAATAGTTGAAAGTTCATTATTGCAAAAATACCTCACTAAGTCTTTTTTATTGTGAAAAAAACCAACCTGTATTCTTCAAACAAATCATCCATCTCCAAAACAGAAATTATATTTAGTGGAAGAAGAAAAGATTCGACAAAAGTTGGGAGATAAAAAGCTTGCACCTTTTTGGTGTTCTTCAAACCTTCATTCATCTAAAAAGATTATACCTTTGTATGGAAGACGGAAAAATTGTATCTTTGTTGTTTTCTTTGAGCAATTCATTCATCTGAAAGAAAACCTTCATTACTATAATCTTCTAGACACAAAAAAATTCTACAGAAGAAGAAAACATTCATTCATTAGAGAAAAAATACATAAAAATGGTAGAAGTAGAAAAGATTCGAGAGAAGAAAAAAAGATTGTACTTTGTTGTCTTCTTCAAGCATGTCATCCATCTTGAATAAAAACTTCATTCATCACAGCAAAAAAGACATGCAGAAGTACTTAAATCTGGTAGAAGTAGAAAACATAAGAGAGAAGACGAAAAAAATGTACCTTTGTTGTCTTGAACAGATGAACGATCCACCATATTTAAAAATATGTTGAAGAATTAAAAATTTAAATCAAAACTGAAGAATAAAACCTTAGAAAAACAAACAATCAGATCTTAGAGAAGAAGAGAATATCAACCAAAGTATGAAACTTATGTATCTTTATTGTCGTTGTCAAAGAGTGAAAGGTTAAAAGATTCAACCTTTACTATGTAGAAGAACGAAAATACGAACAACAAAGTAAATCTGAGAAAAAACACCAATCAAATAGATAAATGCAACAAAGTAAAGTACATTTGAAAACAAAACATTTATCCAACAAAAAAATATAACAAAAATAAGTAGATCTCAGACAAAAATATCCATAAAAAAGAAAAATAATAGAAAAAAAAATCTAAGAATATGGTAGAAGAACAACAAAAATCAGAAGTTGTTACCTTCTTTTTAGTAGGGTGAAGGTCCTCAAAAATCTCAGAGGAAAACATAAGAAAAAAAGTATATCTAAGAAGAACAAATCCATCCAACAATAGATCTGAGAAAAAAACTTCGATCCAACACGTTTTGTCAACAAAGAAAAGAAAATCTGAAAAAAATTCACTAAACAAAAATAAGTAGATCTTACAGAAAAAAATATCCATGAAAACAAAAATAATAGAAAACAAAGTAGATATTAGAAGATGGTAGAAGAACGAAAAAAAAATAGGATTTTTGTTACCTTTTTTGTATTTGTCAAGTTGTTCAAGGCTCTCAAAGCAAAACATCAACCAAAAGAAAGGTAGATGTGAGAAGAAAAAAAATCTATCAAACAATATACATGGAAAAGCAAATAAGCCATTCAAAAGAGAAATAAATCTGAAAGAAAAACCTAAATTCAACACATCTCGTACCAGAAGAAAAGTAGATATGAAAGGAAAACATTGATCAAACAAAAAAATAAAACAAAAATAAGTAGATATCAGAGAAAAATATGCATTAAACAAAAAAAAAAAAAAAAAGAAAGAAACACAAGAAGGTAGAAGAACAACAAAAAATGAGAAGTGGTTACCTTTTTTTAAGTCTCGTGAAGGTGCTCAAGAATATAAGAGGAAAAAATGAACCAAAAGAAAAGTAAATCTGAGAAAAACAAATCCATCCAACATTAGATATGAGAAGAACAAATCCATCCAACAATAGATCTGAGACAAAAACCTCGACCCAACACATTTGGTCAACAAAGAAAAGTAGATCTGAAAACATTCACCCAACCAAAATAAGAAGAACTCACAGAAAAACAACACTCGAAAATCATCAAGAATAAAGAAAGAACCTAGAAAAGTTGTTACCTTTTTGTTGTTGGTAATGGTGGTTATGAATCTGAGAGTAAAAGATGAATGCAACGAAGATGAAGAGAGAAGAGGCCATGGTGTTATGTGTGAGTGAGAAAGAGAGAGAAGAAGCTGAAGAGGTTTGAACGTGTGTGAGTGAGAAAGAGAGAGAAGAAGCTGAAGAGAGAGAAAAAGTTGAAGAGGTTATGTGTGGGATACGGAGGGTGAGAAGAAAAGAGAGAGAGAGATTTTGTTGTTTTTGATTTATTTTTTGAATGTTCAAAATTCTGATAGTTTGACGATAGCATTTTTTCCTCTTGTAGAATTTTTTTTTTTAATAGAAGTAGGTCAGAAATATTATTTAATTGAAGAAGTTTCCATTTGTCAGTTCACAATTGTATGTAGTATTAGATATACACATACTCTATATGAAAATATGATCAACAACAAGTTTGAGACAATTAAGGGGAGCCAGAGGATCATATAGAATAATTAAAATACCCTCTTAGATTGGTGTATTTACGAGGGTTCCACCTCCCATTTTATTTCTAATTGTATGAATTAAACTAAATTCCATTTCATTTATGACATTTGTTCAAAGGCTTGCCAAAAAAAGGTTTGCCAAACACCATTAATTGTTCAAAGGCACAAACATGGACAATCTTCATCCTCATTCGCTTTTATACCAGGCCTTTTTTATATAAGTTGCTTATTTTTAATTTACTTCACTTTAGTACACGTACTTGCTTTTCCATTATGCCTTTTACTAACTTATTATATTATAATAGGAATTAAAAGAGTGCAAGCTTCAATTAAGTAATTGTCGCAACCAAGACCGCGACGGGACGACGAACCAAAAAGGAAACGAGTTTTAAAAAAGGATTTGGGAGTCGCCACCATAGTTATTCTGGAAAACTATGGAAAATCATAAAGATAAGACGAGTCTGCGAAAAACCAGATTTTGGATTCGGAAGTCGATTACGCGTAGGGAAGGTGTTAGCACCCTACAGCGCCTGCCCGAGAGCGATACCTTTAATTAAAAATGCAAAGTCGATGTGGTTATCAAAATGTTAATTTTCCCCAAAAAAATAATAAGACAAAAAATGCTAAAAAGAAATAAAAATATTTTTTAATTTTTTGGGCCGACAAGGATTGACCTTGGTCCTACGTATTCTCATTCAAAATGAGAAATCAGGGTTACATAGTTCTTTAGATATTTTTGTTTGAAAATGTTGATATGTTTATTTTTTGAAAATATTTTTTTTTGGTATTTTTGAATTACTTGAAAATATGTGTCACACGACATGAGCGGTCGGACAGACACTAAAAGGGAAAGAAAATTATTTTAGTATTTTTTAAATTATTTGGAAGAAAGTATCACATGACGCGAGCGACCGGGCAGACACAATAAAAATGAAAGAGAAATTTTTTGATTTCTTTTCTATATTTTAATTTTTATGATTTTTAAATATATTTGTTTTTTTTAAATAAAAAAAATAAAAAAAAAATTATAAAATGATGAAATTATTTAAGAAGGATAAAAGTGGAAGACAAAAATACCGGGATACATGAGTGATTAGTAGGGGGTGCACAAAGTAAATACAACAACATGCCCAAAAGTAATAGACAAAGACATGGGGTGCATGACCATCACATATGGGAGGTGCGCGAAGTAAACAGGTGGGATGCGTAAAGTGAGACAAAGGTGTAAGAAATAAAATGATGTGGGGGTGTGTGCAGTAAACAAAGAGGTGCGTTGTGTAAACCCAAATAGATCCAAAACATAAACTGGGAGGGGTGAAAAGATTGAAAGTGAGGGGTGCACGGAGCAAAAACGTTAAGGCAATTTCCACTCAAAACCTAATTGAAAAATTAAATCTTCTTCTCTCTACCTACGATAACTCCTTCTTCTCGACACCAATAACACGACTCCAGCCCCTAAGACACGCGTCTACACAAGCTGGATCACCAGCAATAACGCCGCCGACGCCGATCACCACCGAAGGTGTCGTCGGCGAGAACAAGCCTCCCGAATCGCTTCTTTTCTTCTTTCTTCTTCCCGTGTGCGAGACAGGGGCCGTTTCTCCTTGAAGGTGCCGCTGACGCAGCGTCTGTGACCACACTAACACAAAATAGCCCTATAATGTCACCCATATAACGTCTGCCCAGAAAAAGTCTCACGTTAAAAATGACCAGTGACATTTTTGTAAATTATTTGAATTTTTTAACATCTGTCCATTCCAACACAAACATAATTTAACGTCTGACCCACAGTACCCCGACGTTATGTAAAAATTAACGTTTGAGCTCTTTGCCCCCGACTTAATTTAACGTCTGACCCACTCTACCCTGACTTAATTTAACGTCTAACCCCCTCTGCACCGACGTTAAGTAACGTCTGACCACGCAGCCCCGACGTCAATTTTTGGGTTTTCTCTGCGCGAAACACAGAAACCCTAACTGTTTCGTCGTGCCACCAATTTTTCGCGAAGCTTCTTTGCCGACAACCACCATTCTGAACTCCTCCAAGTAATTTTTGAACGTTTTTCACCACCAAACTTGTTGGGATTTGATTGTGGATTGATTTTAGGCGTTTTGAATCGAATATTTTCCGTTTTCATCCCCATTTGCAGTGTTTTGCGATCCTTCCCGTCGGCGACCATTATTCTGACCTCCTGTAGGTGAGTTTCGAACATTTTTCACCACCAAACTGGTTGGGATTTGATTGTGGATTGATTTTAGGCATTTTCAACCGAATATTATGTGTTTTCATCCCCATTTGCATCATTTTGAGATTATTTTGCTTGTTATCTCTTTTTCATTGTATGTATATAATTGCT
>Ga0214543_1010810_pt1 | contig 13229 bp, 5 predicted proteins | sample CNSS2metaG_FD_160094 | JGI IMG/M metagenome (GOLD analysis project Ga0214543, IMG submission 160094) | Root nodule microbial communities from cowpea collected in UCLA plant growth center, Los Angeles, California, USA - CNSS2 | ecosystem: Host-associated > Plants > Roots > Nodule | place: USA...
ATAATTGGTTAGAATCGAATAATTGTATATTCTAGAGATAGCCAATAACCATCTACATATGTTACTTTGATTATTTTTTCGGTCTTTATTGAAAGGTCACATATCCATTTCATAAGGAACACTGCTTCAATTTTCATACTCACTTTTATACACGTAAATTTTCTTATTTTTTATTCATTGAAGCCTAAAAAACTTTTATACACGTAAATTTTCTTATTTTTTATTCATTGAAGCCTAAAAATCTTTCACATATGTGAATCTTTCTTCATGAGTGAAGTTTCACTTCTTTAAAGATTCTTTTTTCACCTTGAAAGATCAATTATCTTTTCCTATAATAATAAGAGTAAATAAAAGTTAATATTTCTGCTTAATAGCACATTTTTATGAATCATATAAAGTCAATATATGATTTTTGTTCTGTCTTTTTCTATTTTGATTCATACATTTTCATAAGTGGTGCATTGCATGTAAAACAATTTGTATTTCTAAATAGAATTGTAGTTCTCACATAAAACAATTCCCTGTGAGAAAAATGCATTAAGAAAAAAGAACTCGAAGTGAAAGAAAGAGGCACGCACACCTATCACAAGGGAGGAAAATCTCGAGTTGATACTCTCTAACTTCGAAAAGTCTAATTTGGTCCAATTTTTTTTTTTATATTTTTAAATAATGGACACAATTTTCTATTCAGTTTTTTAATATTAATATGATTTTCAATATAAATTAAGAAATAGAAAACGTAATTGCACCGTATAAATTAAATGCCCTCTAACCTTTTAAGTTGCATGTAATTATTTTTCCACCTTTCGTTTTTTTTTTCTGGTGTGCAAGGAGGAGATGCACCACCTGACTTATGATTACTTGCTTTTTTTAAAGTTCTAATTTTAGTATTTTAGTTAATGTTTTGAAATTGAACTGTAATTAAATAAGAGAAAAATTAATTAGTAATTCAATTATATATTGTAATACTTTTAGTTAACAGTTGAATTGTAATCCAACTTGATAATAATTTTATATACATAAATAAATTAAGTTAATAATTTTTTTTGCTTTTCCAAAAACATTTTTTATTGTATTGAAAGGCTAAAAATCTGTAGGGACAATAACACTTGACAACAGGAGAAAGAAGACGACTAGGGGAGTACCGACAAAAGTGTAGACATTGACGTTGACTCTATCTCATTATTAAATATGAAAAAATAATAAAAAATTTAACATGTGAAATCAAAGTAAATATTAAAATATTTAATTAAGCTGTGATAAAGTGATTTAATAGTCGAAAAGAATCAGAGAGGAAAGGAAAGAAAAAAGGATCGTGGTTCAACTTTTTTATAAACAAAAATTAACAACTAATATTTTTTCATGAAAAATTTAATTAAAAATAATTATATAATTAGTCTATTTTTGTTTAGAACTATTTCCATCATCATATTTGCTTTTATAAATTTTATAGTAATGTTTTCATAAAATAAACTAAAATTTTATTTCAAAATTAATTAATTGAAAATAAATAAAATAAAGTAATAATAAAAAATTTAATTGTTTTTAATATAATTTTTATATTAAAATAAAATTTTAAAATAATAATAGATTAATTAAATTTCACACATTTAAATTGTAATATTTTATTGTTGTATTTGTTTTTATTAACTTTTCATGGTGTATTTATATCAGGTTAAATATATTTTGATCCTTTAATTTTAAATAAAAATAAAATTATTTTTTTTAAAAAATTTTGATTAAATTTAGTCTCCAACTTTAGAAATATATGAATTTAGCTTTTTAATCAAATTTTGTTAAATTTATTTGAGATTTTAAAAGTATATTATGATAATATTTGAGTTATTTATATTATTTGATACATTTAAGCTTTAATATTATTTTAAATATTATCATGAAATATATTTAAAAATAAAATAAATTTAACAAATTTATATATATATATATATATATATATATATATATATATATAAATAGATACAGATTAATATGATTAAAACAGTGTTTTTAAATTTCAGAAAAGTCACCTAAAATATAACATTTATTAAAATCATGTCCCTCACATCGTTTTTAATTTGTTAATTATAAGGGAGAAAAACTTTTAAAGTTTGCTTCAGAAGAAGGTTGAACTTACGTAATGTGGCCAGCCATTAAGTAAAAAGAATTATATTTATTTATATTAAAATTTGGAGATCATGTATCAAAGTCTAAAATATATCAAAATATTAATCCTCACATTAAAAGTTATTTTGTTTAGTCCTTGTACAAATTATTTATATGTGATCGGTTTAAATTTAAAGGTTAGGAATTAGTAGAGATTAAAAATAATGTGTTTATAAGGACTAACAAATTAAAACGGTATATGTAGAAAATTAAGTTTAAGAACTAGAAGATAATATTTGTACCATTCTGGGGACTGATGCGTCTTTTTCTTCTAGGCAATTACACTATTAAATTCATGTTCAGTTAAGTAAAACTGAAATTAAATAAATTAAATTAAATGACTCTATATTTTTTATTTCTTAATTTTCAATAAAAATTATAATTAATTCTCTTCAAAATTTTGATTCAACCATCATAATTTTTTGTTCATTGTATACTTTTTTTTTTGTTCACTTCTAAAATAAGATTCAGGTCTGTAATAGTTCCAGAAGTGAAAAAGTTATCAACCAAAATTTGATTGTGGACAACATATTACAATATGCATGTATGTGTTTGATTAAAAGGATTATAAAATTCAAATTTAATTTACAATAATATATTCATTGGCATTTCTATGGCCTCCTCAAACTCAGTCAAGCCTACTTCTTTCTTTTCTTTCTTTCAAAAAATGTGCAAACCTTATCAACTTTGGCAACACTTGAAAAGAATGGAAATGGTAAGCAAAAGGCAGCTACAAAAATTCATCAAACCTACTTTAGTCAAAGTTTTGTTTCTATGTCAATATTCAATTATTCACAACATAATCCATGGATCAAGTAGTGTGAGAAAAGCATAAACTAGAAGATGGAAGAATTAAAAGAAAAATGAAAAAGCATGGCATGTCTTTATTTGAACAAAAGAATTTAATATGAATTTACATCACCATACATGGCATGAATTTAAGAATGTGTAACACTATAACATAAAAAGCAGTAGTTAGTAGTAAAATTGAGAGATTTTGAATAGACATTGCTTCACGAAGCGTGAGAAAACTTGCAGCAATATGTTATGTACAACCTCGCACTGAATGAATTCCAACAAAATCATACGATCGAGAATGGTCGTATGTCACATCATATATCCAAGTTTCACCAATCAACCAACAAATTACTCTCAACCTCACGTAAAAGCAATAAAACAACACTGCACAATACACAAGTTTTCACGATCCATGTGGGAAAAAGCAAAATCTCATCATTGTAGTAGTAGAGTAGTGTTACTGAAATTCAGTTTCAGTTGATGCTCCCACATTTGACCACAGAATTCAAAAGGTTAATCCCCCACTTGTGTACTTGAAACGCATCTCCATGGTCTTGCCCGTGTTCCTTTGTCCAGGAGCATCAACAAGCCAACACTTTCAGGTGGTAGACCAAACATAAACCTACACTCACAAACATTTTAGATCATCATCCATTTCTTCCCAAGGATTTCACTTCTATTTTAATGATCTCTATTCTGATTTTGTAGTTATTCATAAATTTTAAGCAATGGTAGTATGTGTTATAAAAGTGTCTTTGAAATTGTGTTGCTACTAGCAGCACTCCTCTTTCTAGAATTATTTGTTGGTCCAACAATATCCCTTTAAAGGAAAAGAAAAGAATCAAACTCCAAGTCTAGTGCATGTTAAACATGCTCAATTCTTTGATCATCCAAGTCTGCCACAGTTAAGTTTCAGAGGCAAGTGATGAACCTCACAATATAAAGATATGACTCAATTCTTAATATTTTATTATAGGCGTTATGATTCATTAGAAAAGGCCACTAGAATTAGAAAAACAATTTATGAGATCCTCTGAACACAGAAGAGTAGTGATAACTTACTTGCTTTGATGAGCTCTCTTTCTCCAGAAAACAATTGAAGAAACCCACTGAACACAAAGAGATGAAATGGCATAAGTTTTATTTTCAATTCAAAGCTTTCATCAAAATATATGCATGTTTTCAAAATCTAGCACTTTGTTAGCTGAGAATCACTTGCAACAAATTTAAACCGAGGGGCAACAAGTGATAATAAGCAGGGTGATGTAACAGCTTAATTATCTAAATGCAACCTTGAGACATTCCTAAAACATGGATAGGTCAAATAGGAAGTGTACTTCCTCATCATATATATGCAGAAAAGCATTCATCATATATTTGTACTGTAAGTAACCCTTACGATCATTAAATAAATTACCTTAACAATTGAAAATAATGCAGAGTTGCCTCCAAAACTAGGTTTCTTTGCCATTTTTCTTCGTGGTGACATCTCCTTGCACAGATGTTGAGCTATTTCCTTCAGCAACACCAGTTGTGCTTTATCCGTGCGCATTGAAATGATTGCCTGCCTCATTGATTCCCTATCAGCCTCAAGTGCCTGAAGCCTCATGTAAAGCTTCTTTACATAGGGATCCTCAAATTCAGTACCATGATTCCCTGACTCCATTGGAGTGGTTGCATAATCTTCGAAATCAATAGTTCCAGCTTTAGAATCTGTGAAACCGTTATATGGTGCGCCACAATGAACAGAGTCGATTGTATAAATTCTGTCACTGGTATCATCACCTTCTGATGCATTATCTACCTTGGAAGCTTCCTCTGACTTCGAGAAATAATCTCTCTTATTGTTACTATTGCGGTTGGGAGAATCCATCATATACTCGGGTCCTGCTTCTTTAACCATCCCACCAATTGATGTTGAGTCACAGGAAAGTCTCCTAGAATGTTTATTCCTTCTTGGAGAATGTCCAACAATTACTTTCTCTAGACTATTTTTCCCTGTAAAATCCCCATCCATCTGAGCATAAGTGGGAGTTTTCTCCATTTGAGAAATCCTATTTTCCAAGTTCCTCAATTGGTCAGTAGGAGTTTCACCAAAAGCATATTTCTCTATATCCGTGTCATCATTACCAGCATCAGTAGCACCATGCATCACATTACATTTCAAAGGAGGATATTCATAGGGTGGAAGTTCATATTGATCACCCTCAGCCTCTTCCTCACTAAGACCAAAACTCATCAACCTGTGTTTGTAAGCCTGAACTTCACAAGTAAGTGACTGAATGATCTGTTCCCTCTTATACAACAAATCTTCCAAAGATAGAAGTTCCTCCTGATCGTGTTGCATCTTCTCCTCCGAAAAACGCTTGAATTGGCGCGCCTCCATTTGAACCTCTGCCTTTTCCCTCTGCAGCCTCAATATCATTGACATGGCCTCATTTGCCGCAGTTGATGAAGAATTTCTCTCCTCCTCCAACTCAGCATTCAAATCTTGAATGGTTTTCTGCTGCATACTCACCATCTCACGCAAGGCCACACATTCATTCTCAATTTCGACCTTTGCAAACGCAGGCATGGCCAATTGACCATCCATTTTGAACTCGTCATGTTTTCGTTTAACAGATCGAATCCAAACCCCCGAAGATTGAGATATCATGGAGCAACCACATCCACAATTGCAACATTTCAACAAATCCCTGGAAGATGGGACTACTTTCGAAGCCATAGATCAAAAATGCATAAAAAACCCTTGAACCACTTAAAATCACCAACAACGTTTCACCAAATTCAAAAACAAATCACCATACAAAAATAACCATCAATCGAAAAAAAATTGGTATTTATTTTTGACATCCCCTCTGTCTTCGCCTCCCTCTTGTCAATCACCTTCACCGTCGGATCAACAAATAACAAAAAAACCTGCAACAAAAAATTAGAACCACCATGTTAAATCCAATAACAATAACAACCAACAATCAATCAAAAAATTTCAGAAAAAGAATAAGGAAAAGCATTCAAAGCATAAAAAGAACAAAAAAAAAACAACCCCAGAACTAAAAATCGATTTTTTTTTAATTCCCCTTTCGGGAAACGACCTTAATCGTTATCCCCGGCCCTTTTTTCTCCAAACCCGAAAAATTCAAAACCAAAACTTCCCCTCCCCAAAAAAAGAAATCAGAACCAACCTTGAAGGTGTTTCCGTCGAAAAATCAATAGCAGCCGCGGCGAAGGCGACAAGAAGGAGAAAAGACGCAAATTTTTCCAGAAAATTCACCTTCTCCGGATAAAATTAGGAACAAAAAATGGGGGGAAAAAAGTGCAATCAGCAATCAGCAACCAGCAACCGATCCTGAAATAGTTGAATCGTTGTTTTCTTGGAACGAAAGAATGGGGGAGCGGGAAGGGTGTTTGGTGGGAAGGAAAAGACGAGGCATAAAAAATCAAAAGAAAGATGGAATTTATTATTTTTCAGAAACCCTAGATATTTTAATTGGTGTTTTGGGGATTTGTTTTATCTGGGTTATCTGATTTTTTTTGTTTGTTGGGGAAACTGTGGCTGATTGATCTCTCTCCCCAAAGAGAGAGAAAGAGAGAGAGACAGAAAATAAGAAAGAGAGAGAAAGAGAGATAAAGGAACGTTCAAATTCCGGAGTTGTTTCAAGGACCTTTGTTGGAATTCACAGCTTTTCTTTGCTTTTTTATTATAATAATTATATAATTATATAATTATCCTTTTTCTTTTTCCAATCATTGTTTTTCTTTTCTCATCTCATACATTTATCAATAAAAATATATTTTATTTATAACTAACATTTAAATTTAAATATATGAAACGAGACAACCTATTTAATCTCTATGTACCCGTAACTTAAAAAAATTGTATTCAATCAAAAAATTGTATCTTTTCTAATAATTTGATACATAAATTTATAAAATAACTTGATTCATAAATTTTAAAATAACTTCTGACCAAATCTATTTGAATTATTTATAAAATAAATAACTCATTTTAAGTAAATTTTTTTGTCTTGAAAAACTTGTTCTATGAACATTTCAAGTCGACTATTCAAAGGGAGTCTATGTAACAGCTTTACCTCATTTATGCAATTGATGATAAATATTAGTAAAATTGTAAATATCGAACTAAATAAATAGTCAATTTAGTTTGTTAAATTCAGTACTTCGTTATTATTATACTGCTCCTTAAAATAATAAATGAATCCGAACATTTTTGGAATGTTATTTAAATCTTTAAAATTAACCTAATATGGAAACATAAATATTTTAGAAAAATAATTTAAATCCTAAATTTTATTGACACATATGATATTTATTTTTTTAATTCTGGAGTTATATGATAGGAAAATACAATATCAGTACAAAAACTATTCAAATCTTTCAAATATCAATGAGATTTCCAAATATTTTAATAACATTTTACAAATAAAATTATTATTTTATTTATAACTAATACTGTGAACAATCCCTTTGATCTGTCGTCGATGGCCATTTAAAAATTGTTTTAATTTAATTTTTTCTTTGAATTAATTGCAATCTTTTAATTCGATCCATTAGGACAACTCATATTTTGACTCATTTAAAAAAAAAGAAAATTAATGAAAAGAAAACCAAATATATATTTATATTTTTTTTTCACATTTCATAATTCTATTTTTATCTTTTACAATAATTAGTTAAATCTCGTCCATGCATCTTATTTCTCTCCAAAATTTAAACTCAACAACTTTATGTAAAAAATCATAATCATTTTTTTCTTAAAGTAACATAATACTGTTCAATTTCCCTTTCCTCGTTATTTAAGACAAATCGTATATTTTAAAAACAAATAATTATATTGATTCTTATTATAATAAAACATTGCTTTATTAAAGCTTTAAATTTTTCATAAGATGTTATTTTTTAATATATTATTAAGTAACACCTTCTTGATATTTTAAAATAATAAATAATTAGAGACACAAAAAACTTTAATAATGTCAATTAAAATGACAATGCCAATAAAAATAATTTTCAACTCAGTCACATTTTTAATCATAACCCATTTAAAATAATAATAAATTAGAAAGTAAAAAAAAATGTTTATAATGTAAAATTTTCGTTTACCATTTCGGTGTGAATTGAAATCTTCCCCCATTAAAATACAGAGAATTTATAGTTTTTAATTAGTTCGAAGTATGTTTGAAAGCATTTTATCATTTACTCTCTCTTTTCGTTATTAAATTTTAGGTTAAATCAGAGGTCCTTAGCAAAAATTTAAGTAAGTTCTTATTTGTATTTAACTCAATTGAGTCTCTATTTTAAAAAATTCGTTGCAATCAGTTTTTTTTTAGTTGTACAGTATTAATAATGTGTCACGTGATCTTTAAATTTTTTTTAATTTTTAATTTTTTTTATAATTTAAAAAAAATTGTCACATATCAATCTTACATTTTGTTTTTTTGGTTCAAATTTTTTTTTTCTTCCCATGAAGTTTGTGTTCTTTGACCATACTTATTTGTTTATGAAGCTTTGTGATTCGCATCTCGAAAAAGAAAACGTGTATACAACTCCTACATAATAAATAAAATATTTAATATTTTCATGAAAATAAAATTTCATAGTTTTTGTGTTGATACAGCTATAGAAATGCAGGACAACGTGGAAGAGAAAACAGAATAAGGATAGTTCGTAAAATTTTAAATGTGATTATATTACCTCTCCCTAACTATATTAATAATTTCTTTATTTTCTGCAATTTGACACTTTAGTTTTTAGCATAATGAGATCATATTTTGTATCTTAAAAAAAATCAACTATTTGGATTACTATAAAAGTTTGTTTTAAGGGTGGCAAGAACGTAGGACTGATAGGAAAAGAATATTGTATATGTGTATATATTTTTTGGTAGCATGTTAGTGGAATTAAATATTTCCCTCAAACATTTAGTTTGAATTTTTTTAATGAGATTTTCTCTCAAATGATTTTTTTTATTTTTTCATTTACATTGTTATTCAAACTCAAAATCTCCAAGACTTGGTACAATAGACCCTTATTGATATCTTAATTTGGGTATGTTTCTATTGGTTTAATGTTTTCTGTAAGTAATAAATTTTGGGTATAGATAAACTATAAATAGACAATCAAAAATAGAAAGTTCATAAATAGGTTTACTATTTGATTAAAAAAATAATTATTTAACTTTTCTTAAAATTAGAGGATAATTAAATTGTTGTTGAATGGTTTGACACTTAGGGCTATTGAAAATTTAATACGAATGTTGGAAATATGTAGGAGAAGCTTTGCTTATGGGTGAGAGAAATTAATTTTATTATCTACTTCAATTGCATATTAAAAAAATATGTAAAATACAATGTGAATGTGTGATTTTATGCAATGGTGCATGAAGTTCCAAGCATATTTTGGAAATTAAAACTTGGAGATAGTTATAATATGTATATGCTTATATACGGTGATTATTAGTTAACCGTTGTGGTATAAATGTGGAAAGGAAAAAAAGTATTTTGTATTAGTTGTATTTGATAAATTGTGTGTGTTCTTATTTAAGTTTATATTGTTTAAGAAAGAATCTAAGACAATTCTCTTTTTTTTCTGGAGTGAGTGATGTTAAAACAAGAAAAAAATATGTTTTTGATTTTTCAAGTTTGATATAAATTTGAAAATGGTTATGATTGAAATTTAGTCACAGTTTGGTTTATATATTCTCAAAATCATTATTTTTTGTTCCTATTTCTAGATGACGTTAAAAATTAACAAGTGTCAGATATTATTTTAAATGTGTAAGATGTCACTCCTTCGTTGAAATGTGACAATAGTGCTTAAGATTTTAGAATGTGTAAGACCATACAAACTATATGTGTAAGACCACACAATTAATTTCCTTTGTGTAAGTATAAAGTGTTATATGAAAGGTTATATATGATTGCAGTTATCAGTAAGAAAATGTTCGAGCGAAGGTGTTTTGAATTTTCTTAGTAGTTTGGTTAATGTAGCAATAAGTAACTAAATCAATCTCAAGTAAAAAGCAACCCCTTAAAATATAAATAAATAGATCACATAATATGATATAACTAATCTCAAATAAATACTATTAAAGTATAAAATTAATATCTAATTTGAAATTAAGATAATATTAGACACCAATCTAGGATAATGTTATCAAAAGCTCATTATAAATAAATGAAAATTATAAAAGTTTGTTTATTAATTCATGTCTGCATCAACTAATAACTTAAATGTCAAAATGTCGATATACGTAATATTGACACCAATTTAAGGATAATGTTCATATTGTATAACAATTTATATATACATCAATCAATTAACTTAAATCTTGAAATGTTTTATGTATGACACACTTTGAATTTTATGTATAGAGACACTTTTAAATTCAATTAAAATAGAGATTAAAGAAGAAAAAAAAAAGCACGCTGCAATAGGAAATTAAAAAAATAAATAAACAAAATATATATATATATATATATATATATATATATATATATATAATTATATTTTATATATATTTAACTTAAAAGTAAACATTACTATTTATACTGGCGTAAGCACAACTATTATTACGTCTGTGTGTACACATTTTTTAAATATGCATGATATTACATTAGTAGGTAATGATATTGTAATGTTATTAAGATAATATATAAAATAAAAATATATTTATTAAAAATAAAGTGAAATATATAAAAAAGAATTAGAGAATAACCGTTAATAAAAAAAATCGAGATAGATAATTTTATAAAAAAATTATAAAAATAACAATTAATATTAACAAATTTAATAAATAATTTAAATTTAAAAAATAAAATTAGTATTTTGAAATATGAATAAAAACAGTAAATTTATTTATATATTGTTATAACGTTAAAACCCTGTATATAATAATAATAATAGTAGTAACAATTTAAGTCTCATTATAATTGATTGATGAACTCTTCTAAACCTATTAGGAATGCAGCAAAAAGAACCGTCCATGCTCGTGAACCAATCACAAGTAAAAGCAGAAACCGTTATTCACTTAGGCAAAATTAGCATAGTTTTCTTTTGTATTAGTTATTGGTGTATAGTTATACTTTTTTTATTGTAAAATAAAGAAGTCATTTAAAGTTGGTTCATTTAAATAAGTTATTTTCAATGATTTAATTATGATTTGGTGACCCTTTTCACTTTCTTTTTGACATACTCATCATGCTATTAAGACTTCCCAGTTTTCCGTCTAATCATCATCTCATTGGTTAATGTCTATTGTAGATACAAAACCTCGTCTTATAATATTTTTACATAAATCATATTTTCAAAAATATATATTAATATGCAATTATTTAATATTTTTTTTATATAGATTTATATATTATTCAAAAATTTGTTCAATTTTGATGAAATTTAACAAATAATTATAATAGTACAACATTATATTTTAATAATTAGATTAATAAAAGGAATTTGATGTAAGAGAATTTAAGAAGCGAGATGGTGGCCCAAAAAATGTAGCAAAATTAAAGCACATGATGGCCCACGAGAACAGAGACGGAGTAATTTCTTATTTGTTAAGAAATAAATAAATATTAATTATTGAGAACAAAAAAAAGAAAATTGAAAGTAGGTATGAAAACAACGTGTTAATTAAAGAGAAACTACCATATCTTTCCATGTCCCACAATTATTATCAACAACAATTTCAAACACATTTACTCATAATTTTAGGCGCCTCAACAAAAAACTTTTTTCAAAATTCGAAAACTGGTCGACACATTTTTTAAAAGTATTGTTTTGGAATCTATAACATCTATAACAACCTATACAATTAGTTTATCCATTCAAGAGTTTTGAAGTCCCAAGACGATATACAAGTAGAAGGACGGAAATTATTTTGAAGAGGTTTTACTTTTAAAAGTTTTGATTTTTATTATTTTCTTTTTTTTTAAGTTTGATTTTGATCATTTGTTATGAAATTTTTTGTTTTTTATGATGTTCTAAAATTTTATATTAATGGCCTTTAGATTGTGTGAGGACCGAGAATCTCTCCCAAAGATTCTTTCGGAATTTGGTTCCCAAAGTCATCGTCATTTTTTATCCTAAATTATCTATATATTTTGTTCTAATTCTTACTTTTTTTATATAAAAAAAGAAAGAAAGAAAAATTGCTATCTTCAAAAGAAGGTAAACTAATGTATAAATAATGTCTTTTAGTTTCAACCAACTTCTCATAAAAATTTAGGATTCTTTTCAAAATAAAAATTCTATATTACTATGCATATATATATATATATATATATATATATATATATATATATATGTCTCAAGTTGATTATTAAACATCACTAAATTAATTGTAGAAAAATTTGTGGATAAAACTTTGCAAATTCAATTAGCCTTGTCTTATCAAAACTAGAGAATAAATTAGTTGGATTCAAACAATACATACAAAGAAGCAACTGACTAGACTATATATCTTTGTAGAACGATAGTTAAGATCCTAAAATTGCATACCCACAATAGTATAAAATAATTAAACACAATAATGATGTTCAATTGTGATAATTTTAATAAAATTAAGGGATATTTGTCCATCCTCATGTACACGTAGGTCTTTCACTGGTTGGTTGTATAGATATAGAATCGTGGAAGCTAGGTTTAGCTTTTATCTTTTGAAAATGGTTATAGTTGTGTGGTCAACTTTTAATTTTTTAAACTATGTTGATGTGAAACTTGTTATATGATAGTATAGTTATTCTAAATAATTGTAATAATACAATAGTATTTATCTCTAACTCCTATGAATTATTGACTACGTGAAGTTTTACTTAGTAGTATTATGTTATTAAATGGCATATTACAATTTACATAATATAAAAGTTAATCAAATTATATTTTAAAAAATTTAATCCATCTAAGGGTTAAATTTCATGATAATATCTTATAAAACTTCACATCGTTTAAACTTTGTTGGTTATTGTTATGTTATAATAAATATTTACATATTTTTAAATATTATACTACACGTTGAAATTAAATTATTTGATAATTTTTTAAATAATGTAAACCTGTATAATTTTTTTATCCTCATTATTAATTTTTTTTAATGACATATTAGTTTATTACGTACAAATTTTTCAAGTGTTGGTCTGGATCTAAACAAGGGAATATATATATATATATATATATATATATATATATATATATATATATATATATATATATATATATATATATATATATATATATATATATTATAT
>Ga0214543_1010811_pt1 | contig 13228 bp, 4 predicted proteins | sample CNSS2metaG_FD_160094 | JGI IMG/M metagenome (GOLD analysis project Ga0214543, IMG submission 160094) | Root nodule microbial communities from cowpea collected in UCLA plant growth center, Los Angeles, California, USA - CNSS2 | ecosystem: Host-associated > Plants > Roots > Nodule | place: USA...
CTTAGGGAATCAAAAATAACAAACACAAATGAAAGGGATGAAGGATTAGTGAACTTCCTTTCTAAACATGCTTAGTCTTCTTAAGCATGTGCCTCCATCCTTGGTTGGGGTCAATCCTTCATCATCAAGTTATACAAACATCAACTTCTCTTCCAATACAACTGTTAATATATATTTAGTAAATACATATTATAGGATTCCAGATAATTTGGGTACCATTTTGAGATTTTGACTCCAAAATAGGAACCAAAGGCATAATTAAACCAAAAAAAAAATTGTTGGGATTACGGAAATCCCACCTAGGGATTTCCAAGGAATTACGCACTAACACAGACCAAGCATACATGACCAATCGATAAAGATTTATTACACATACATATATACATCACATACCATCTCTTGATAATTCACCCTTTTTCATTTCTTTCTCGGTGGTTCCATACTCAACCATTTCTCTCAAACATAGTTATGGGATTTCAGTTCATGCCAATACCATGCCACCTTAACACCAACCATCTCATTTAGTTTACATGCCAAGGTCATACCATACCCATCATTCACCATCCATGAATCATAACACTCATACATAACAGTTTATTATATATTTTTCATCATAGCAATCATACCCAAGCAAGTACCAATCATCCAAGAGAAATAAACAACCAAAAAGCACATTGCCTCGCCCAGCTCCTCGCTCAGGCTGAAGGGTCTCGCTCAGGCGAGCCTCATTCGCCTAGGTGAGGGCTCGAAAAGGGGAACAGTAGCTTCGCACGAGATCTCACTTAGGCGAGACCCCTCTCGCTTGGGCGAGACGCTCGCTCAAAAAGGACATGGGTCGCCTGAGCGACCGCTTGCGTGAAGTAGCTTGGGCGAGCCTCTATTGATCTCGCCTAGGCGAGACATGCTCGCTTGGGCGAGAAAACCAGTGCTCACCACTGTTCTCTCGTGCACAAACACACAATAGGTCACCAATAGTTCAATAACGCTATTCACAAGTTCACATCAACACACCAGGCATATTAAAATGATATAGTAGTAGCACAAGCAGAACAATCACGATAAGAGGGTGAACCCTAGCTTCCCGTACCTGGAAAACAAGCTAGCAGTGGGTCCTTGGGTACGAACAGGGGAACACAGCAGCTCCTAGGGTAGATTAGCGAGCTGGAAACAAGGAACAAAAGGGTGTTTAGTATCAGAGCTCTAACACTGCCCACGGAAATAGGGCCAAAGACTGAAAGTTAGGGTTTGGGAATACTTACGTGAGCTAAGAACGGGGTCAAGCCGAACGCGAACTGAATGTACTGTGGAACCCTAACAGAGAAGACGACTACGACTCTAAGCACCAAGGAAGCAAAAATTTGAAAGTGTGGAATGAGTCAATTAGGTCAGACTTGGGTGGCTTTCCTTTGGGCCAGCCCTTAGGCCCAATAACTTAAAGGCAACTCTTAAAACTTTAGGGTAGAAAACTAGGCCTTACATTCTCCCCAGCAAGAAAATCTATCTTATTTTTAAGGTTAAAATACTTTGTTAGTTTTTGTATTTGTTCAAAAATCTTACTTAAGTTTACTTATTTTGATTGATCTCAATTGGGCTTCTATTTTGAAAATGTGTAATATTTAGGTTTTTTTTTCATTAATATTACATTAATAACCTTAAATATGTGTTACGTGTTAATTCATAGTTTTTTTATTTTTTTTTATTTAACTTTTAATTTTTTTTAAAAAGTTATTTTACCACATGTCAATTATGTCATGCGTTAAGTTATTATCTAAATCTCAATTTAGTCCTATTTTGATTCAATTCAATCCCATTTTTTTTTTAAATCAAACAATTTTATCCATCTTCAAATTGAAGCTACATTTAAATTTTAAAGGTTATAATAATGATATTTTTATTAAAAATGATATATTTTTTAAAATCTTTTAATAATATTAAGTTTATTTAAATTTATAGTTTTCAGTATTTAAATTTTTTATTTAATTTTATTATAATTTTCAATGTACTTATGTCAATGTTTTATTACATCGAAATTTAATTTTTCAAATTGAGACCATATTCAACTTTTTTAATATTATAATAATATTTTTATTAAAATTAATATTTTTTTAAATATTTTTAATAAAATTAAGTTTATTTAAATTTATAGTTTACGTTTATTATTATTTAAATTTTGTTTTAAAATTTTAAATGTATTTGTGTTGATGCTTTATTACATCAAATTTTAATATTATTTTTTATTTAAATTTATATTCCAAATAATTATATATAAATTTATATAGATTTATAAATTTATATTTCAAATATTTGTATGATATATTATATATCAATAATTTCTATACAAAATGTTAGAGTATGTTTAAAAATAATAAATTCAATAAATTAAGATGTAAAATTTTTAAACAATTTTATAACAATTTAAAATAGATATATTTAAAATATTAAAATAAAATTAAAATAAATTTTAACATAAAATATAATTTAAATAAACTTAATATTATTAAAAATATTTAATTTATACAGATTTATAAATATATATTTCAAATATTTGTATAACATTATATATCAATAATGTCTATACAAATATCAAAATTGGTTTAAAAATAACAATTTTATAAATTTAAAGGTAACATTTATATAAGTTAGATCTGATTTCAATTTAGAGATAAAGAGATTGTTCAATTTAAAAAAAAATAACTAAATTAAATTAAAATAACAAATAGAGGATCAAATTGAGATCGAAACAATCACTTGACATGTGACATTATGGACTTGACATGTGACAAAATATGTATTTTTTAAAGTTTATAAAATAAAAAATTTAAAAAATAAGTAAACCATAAACTGATACATGATACATATTTAACGTTGTTAATATAATACTAATGAACATAACCTAATTGTTACATTATTACACATCTTTTAAAATAGTAAAATAGAGATCTGATTAAGACTAATAAAAACATGGAGACGTAGATATTCTTGAATAAATATGAGAACCAATAAAATATTTAATTTATAGATTAAGTATGTTTTTAGTACCTACACTTTCATCTAAAATTGGAATTTGTCTTTGTGTCCGAAATTTCAATATATTTTAGTCCTTAAACTTTAAAAATGAATAAATATAATCATTTTAATCCAATTACTTTAATATTTTTTTTAGATGTTAAACACATTTACTAACTAACAAATATTGAGTTGAGAATATGTGGTGTAAATAGGGATGGCAAAAATATCTGCGCCCGCAGATATTCGCGATAAAATCCGCGGTGGATAGTTACTACCCGCAGATATTTATTATCAGTGGGTAACGGGTAGAGAGTATTTTAATACCCGCTTATAAAAGGGTCGGGTACAGATATCATACTATCCATACTTGCGGGTACCTGTTACCCGCAAAAAGATTAAAATTAAAATTTAATTTATATTTTATTAAGTTAAATTTAATTAAAATTATAATTAACAATATATTTTATTATGTCAAATTTAATTATAATTATAATTATAATTTAATTTATATTTTATATTTTTATAATTTTATATTAAAAAATTTATAAAATATATATATTTTTAAATGTTTGCAGGTATCGGATATCCACGGGTACTTGTGAATTTTAAAAATATCTGTGGATATTTTTTAAGCGGATATCCGACAAATAAACTGACAGGTAACAGACGAATTTTTTTTTTTTCAAATCGAATTACGGATAAACACTATCCTTATCCGACCTGATCCGTTACCATCCATAAATATAAACAATTCTTATACTACCATAAAACAGGTCCAACATAAACGAAACCAACTCAACATAACCAGCACAAACAAAACCTTGTCGTCAGATGCTCCGTCACGAACGAAACCAACTCAACCAACATGCAGTGCATTGGTGGTGATGGTTGTAGTTCTCTCTCCCTCTTTCAATCATTTTCGCTCAAGGTTTCCCTTTTCTCCGGTGAAGGAACGTTCTCCAGCCTCTGCCACGACCCAAGAATCCCATTTTCTCCCGTGAAGGAATAATGTTCTCGAGCCTCCCACAAAACCCCTTTTTTCAACGTTCTCGAGACTCTGCAAAATAAAACCACTTTACATTTTTTTCCTCTTTCAATATATGTCCCCACACGTGTGCGAACTCATGATCCAAATTTTAATTACGTTTTCAATTAAAAATAAAAATGTCACGTCGGACGATGTAAAAAATGAGTGAAAAATTGGTGTTTAAATATCGTTTTCGGTATAAGAATACCCAAGTTCAAGTTATACAGACATCAACTTCTCTTCTAATACAACTGTTAATATACATTTAATAAATACATATTATAGGATTCCAGATAAGATTGAGGTGTATTTTCTTGTTATTCCCTTTTGTTCTTATACTTTAACAAAAAAGGTTGTATATATACTCTGTATTACTTTCATCCATATATAATGAAAATTCATTTGCATCGAGCTTTTTTTTTTTTTTTGAAGAGCAAATTAGAAAATTAGAGTGTAAGAGATGAAAACAGAAGAAGAAAAGAGATAAATATTAAAAAAAATTGTTGGGATTAAAGGGAAAGAAGAATTAAGTGAGATAACTTTATTTATTATTTTGAGTATTATTTTTTAAATTTTATATCATAAGAATAATATAGTTTATTAGGTTGCATTTTTGACATGTAACTTCGTATCTTAAAGAAACAAATCTGGTTATTCAACTGCAATTTTCTGTATTGGACCAGCTACGTCCACGCAAACCGTTGGTGATCCATTGCCACCAGCAGTATACTATAGGAAGCAAATGAGGTCATACATGTTTGGAGAGATAAAATCGAAATAATAATATAATAATTAGATTTGATTAATGAACAGAGATCTTCAACTTGGTATTGAATATTATAAAAGTTTAGTTGTCGGGGGAAGTCATGCATGAACTAAAGCACACTTAGAATTGGTGTGAGAGAAACTATAATCCAAACAAATACAAATATCATAGCAACAGAAAACGAAGGGGAAGCTTCACTTCAAACATAAACTGCTTCCAAGATAGAAGGGTTAGAAAGTTGGGAACTCAATTTGGGACCCACATCGGCCTTTAGGGAACACAGGGCATTCGATGAAGCCAGAGGCCGAAGTGTCCACACACAAATAAACTTGGTAAAGCTGGCTGTTACGTGACGCATCCACATTGCACTCAATGTATGGAGTATAACCAATTGCATTTTTAATAGCTCCTTTGATGCTGCTAAGACTGTAAAACCCTCCATCTGCTTCAATCCCTATTAATCCAAATCAAATGCGTCTTTATCACAAACATTGCTATCACATTAGTAAAATAATGGAACCAGTTTTAATGTATTATATACCAGCTTTTGTAAGAGCTCCAAGGAGGTTGGCTCTCTGTTTCAGATCGAGAGCTGCTTCAAAGTAGTCATGTTGCTTAAGGAGTGACTCAGAACAAGTCCCATGTTTCTCCCATTCGTGGGCCCAAAATTGAACCCCGCTACCACTTGGGCATGCCAGAGTGGGCCAATTCCTCTGCAAACTGCTTGTCAAATCTGATACCTGTCACAATATGTAATTTTTCAGATATACAAACACGTGGCAAAACCTTTTAATAAATTATCAAGTGGGGTAATTATAGCAACACAAGGTGGAAAACGGAACTGAAGCATAGAATATTGTTTTCTTACTCTGTTTTACACATATTTTTTGGTTTCAGTTATCTCTACTAATTGAAAGGTATATATAACAAAGGCGCATGCAATTGGAGCAGAATGAAACACCTGAGATTGCTGAAAACGATTGTTTGAATCACAGTTAGACGGGTAAGAACCATCTATGTTATTAGGCCACAGTCCATGAATGCCAAAATCTGCAGCGGGTTTCCCAGTTGTTGGGTAGCAGCAACTGTTCTGTGTGTCACAGTAGGAGCCTGGCCACTGATAAAAACAACATCTGGGCGTAAGAAAAAGAATAATGAATGACCTTGGACAACCTTAAAGAAACAATCTAACCTGCTGAACAAAGTAGTAGAAATCAAAATCCTGGGAAGAACAGAGAATGGCCAAATGTAGAAGCACCAAAAGCTTCATGGAGATGAACCCTTTGGAACCCATGTCTGCCTCTACTTTAGCAGTAAATAGAGAAATTTTGATGTGGTTTTCTGGAGTATGATTCTTTGGATTCATGAATTTATAGAGATGTGAAAGGGAAAGTGAGTAGGTGTGAAAGCTTGGATTATGAAACATACATAACGTTCGCTGCTTAACTACCTTATCATTCATATCATGGTTTACGTGCGCAAACTAATTACACCGTAACAGCGACATGTCGGTTCACTCATTTTGTTTCTTTCCACAGTCCTAAAACAACTAAATACGATGTATTGGAGAAAGAAGTGTTTATGTTTGTGTCGAATAGGAATGGGTGATATTTATTGGTTTTTACTTGTTTTATGCGCACATGCACCTTTGTGACCATTGGTACCGGAAGAACCAAAACGGGGTTTTTGTTTTGTTTTTGGGAGGGATGGGTAGGTTGCAATTTGGGCACTTGTACAAAAGGCCCAAAACGGAGGCAGCTCTTTAGATGCGTTCACATGATCACATCACATGCAGGACCAAAACACAGCTCCCTTTTAAATGGGAAATAGGCTTACTACAAAGTCTTTCATACACACTTCGTCGGTCACAATTTGTTGTCAAAGTTATTACAAAAGATTTATTAATTCCTAATGATTGTACAAACCACATTTCACATTTGAGTGTTCATAAAGACAAAAGAAGGTTTGCAACCTTAGCATATCATTTAGACTAATAGGTAGATATATAGTCTACTATGATCGATTGTCTACTTGGGAAGCATCTCCAGTGAAAGACAATTAAAAATTATTAGAGGCCTTCATGATGTCAATCAATATTAATGATTGTAAGTGAATAATGGACATTAGATGAACATTATACATTATACTTATTATACTTAACCATCTATGGTTCTAAGAGTTACAGAATTTGAAAAAGATCCAATTATCCTTTGTGATAACAAGTCTAGTTGAAATTGAAATCATCAACTTTAGTCTACATAAGAGATTTCTTTAGTCTACATGATGAACTAAGAGATTTCTTGAAGAAGTTAGGTTTATACCTAGCTTGAAGCATACTCTTATATTTTATGGTGAGCTTGAAAATGTTTAAAGGTGAATAAGGAATGTTGAGAGTGATAAGGATTCTTGAGAACATTATATCCAAGGTAAACTTCAATTACCTTTTTAAATGAAACTAAATTATTTTGTATTTTGGTCGTAAAAATTATTGATAAATTGAACTTTTTAAACTAAAATTTACTTGTAAGATTTTTAAAAATATAAGTATACAAAACATATTTATTATGAGCTAAATTTGTACGAAATAAGTACAAACATCAATATCCAAATCACAATGAGTGGGTAAGGATTGTACCAATTAACTAATATCTGTTTCTTCACGATAACAACAACCAATATGCTTTTGTCTGTTTATGAAATTCATGACATCACATGTTAGGCTACACTCATGATCTTACTACGTGGTCTTGTAACTTTATTTATTTTTTAAATATTATCAGGCTTATAATTCAGTTGCGCAAATTCAATATAAATTCCATCTTTTAATAAAGTGAAGGACCTTTTACTCACTACAAAAAAATATAAATTTACTGGAGGTTTATTGTTTGGGGTTATAGTAACCCCTACTGAGATATATATAATAGAGGTTTTAGGAATCCTTAGTGACTACTAGCGGTAATTTTAAAAATCTCCAGTAAATTTTAGATTTCTAATTTATTATTTTATTTTTTTCTCAAAAATCCTAGAAGCAGTTTTGACTTGTGCAACGTTCGCTCTCGTTCCATCATCTTCCTATGTGTCTCTCAACGTTCTTCTTTTTTATTTCATATCTGATTTCATCTCTTTGATTTCATCTCTCTGATTTTGCTAGTCAGTGCCTAGGAGGAAGACGAAGCTCGTGCATCTCATTGTTCGCTCAAAGTAAGATTTCAATTTCATTATCGATATTCCGATTTTATCTCCATGCTTTCAATTTTGTCTCTCTGATTTCAGCGTGTCTCTGACCGTTCTTCCTACGTGCTTGAAGATCAAGGTAATAAACATTGTTCTCTCTGCTCTCAATTTCGTCTCTCAATTTCATTACCATTCTTTCGATTTTAACTCCATACTTTCCTTTTCGTCTCAACTCAATTTTGTCTCCCTGATTTCCTTTCCCTGCATCATTGTCCTCTTTCGATTTCGCCTCTTTTACTCATGCTCTAGTGCACTGCTTATTTTGCTTTTACGGAATAAATTAGGTTTTCAGTTTTTTATCTTTTAGTTATCGTCCTCTGCTTTCAATGTGTCAAAATCCTTCCTTATTGCCTTCTAGCCAGTTTTGTTTCTGCTGTTTTCTCCCTACTTCATTTTTATGCTCTTTTATAGCTCCTCAATGGAGAAAAGTAAACATTGAAAAAACTTTTTCTAACCTTTTCATATATCATTTTGTTACACGGAGCTGTAAAACCATAAATTTTGTTGAGATTATACTTTCTGAGACATTTTTGATAAATTATGGTTAGATTTTGTGAGGTTGCCTTTCACTTTATAACTATTTGATATTCTTGGATACTTGTATTAATAAGAAGCCAAAAAGCTATATATAGAGGTTATGAGTTGAGATTAAGTGTGCGTTCTTTTCGAAGGAATGATTTGAGGGAGAAAGAAGATTGATTTTGGTGAATTTGAGAGTGAAGTTTATGTTGTTCTTTTTAAGGGATTTGGAGGTGATAGTGGAGTTGATTTGAGGGTGAATTTGGTGAAAGTTTGAGAAGGATTTGACTGATATGATTAATAAAAGTTATAATTTAATTGATGAAAATATAAGATTACCAAATTGTCCTTTGTGTTAAAAGTAATATAAAATGATATTTAGATAAGTTGTAATTAATTTTAATTTTTTTATAATGAATAAAATTATTCATAATATTTATTAATTGTAAAAAAAAATTGAAGACAATGGAACCAATTACTTTGATTTTGGAACCTATTCTTTATTCATTTGGAACTGGTTCCCTTTTTCATGCATGCTTTTTTACCCGATTCCCTTTTTTATGGAACCTATTCCAAATTTTTTATGGCATTTTTTGTAGTAGGAAGTTGTTTTGTTGGGCATTGAAGCATTTCACTACAACAAAGTTGAAGGATGCCTCTGCCTCTGTTGGACGTTGCTGGTGGTGGTTGTTCTTGGTGTCTTCAACATCAACGATGGACATGGTGCAGTGGTGGGTTATTTTTGGTCACGTATGGTGGTGCAATGCGGATAAAATAACATGGGTATTTTAGTAAAATGGTGAGAATCACTCCCAAATCTTGTGTAGCAAGCGGGATGCTATAATGAGAGAAATCCCGCAAATCAGTGCTCTGCCTCGCTTTGCATTTCATACAAAAAAATGCGATATATCTTTTAAATCAACACTTTCAATTACCCATGAATAGTAATTAACTTAAAGGAACACAGTCTAAAGAAGTGTTTTGTTGTTGCGATTGAGATGTTCGATTAGTGATTGGGGGTAGGTATGAGCATTTGTTTTATTGCCAAGTCATATAATCTAACCCTACTTATTATACAAGTCACTTTCTTCCTAGTTATTCCCACCTCACATGATTACTAGATCTTAGTACAACAATGCACAAATGTATGTGTTGTGTCGGGGCTTAATTGTGTTGGTGGTGCTTAATTGTTTTCATCGGTATCATCTATGGTTCAAATTAATCAACTTTCAAACTTGATATGAAATATCATGGTTCATTGGCTGCATTTTTGCTTGTGAATTTTTAGAATTTTGCAATCTTAGTGGTGTGTTGAGGCTACTCCTGAGGACCAACAATGTGTGGACTAGCTCCAACTAAAAACTAGCAAATTCATTGAGTGATACGAAGGTACATATTAAAGTTGCCTAGTTAAAATCTTATTAAATAGAACTTTTTATATGCTGTTATTAAACAGATTTATCTATACTCTGTAAGTTTAGCTAGCCTTGGAGAAATTCCTTTTGTTCATGAAGCATAAATTAGTGTATCAGGGAACATGTGTCTTGTATGATTAGATTTTAGCTTCAATTAATCAATAAATTAATGAAGAAGGTAAAGAAACAACATCTAATGCTTAAATTATAGAAAGATTTCACAAACTTGTTGCCTTATGGCCCTTGGTTGAATTTTGAACCAAATTTATTATGAACATTGGAAAAAACAGAAATCTCTTTATCATGTAAAGTCTTAAAATTAATAAAATGTCTAAGTTTTTTATCAACAAAACTATTGATTAATATTATTTTTGTTAATTATATAGAAACTCAGAATAAAAATTATATTCGTAACTTATAATAGTTAACTTGAAATTTTAATATGATTTAATTGTAATATTTATTGTAAAAGAAGAAAAATATTAATTTATTTTGGCTAGTTATCAAGTATTGGATTGCATAACATTGACATGTGTAGAAAAGATCTGATATAGGGTACCTTATGTAATCTGGGACCCTTTATAATAGACAATTGATACATGCACTAAATTATGGGACTAAAAGTCCCAATATTACAATTAAGAAGTTGTGGACAGCAATACTTGACTCTATCATGAATTGGATTACCAAAATCATATTGTTGTCTAAGTTAAACAACCTTTTTTTATCCCTTTTTTCTGTAACTAAAAATTAATTAAGGTAATAAGATCTTTCATATATGTTTTCAACACTTGATTAATTTCTCTCATGGATCAATGCATTAGTTCAATACCAAATCAAATAGAAAAATAAAAATGTTGCAAATATATGCTCAAATAACCGTTACTTTAATTAGAATAAGTTAGTTTTTTGGATTTTTTTCCTAATGTTGGATATAAATTGATTTCAAGTTTGATTTCGATTTTAATTTCATGTTCGATTGCGATTTGATCTCACTGCATCATCTGCCCTAATTTTTTTTTCATGATTTTCAATTTCAATGAGAATGGTTTAAGTTTCTCTATGTGTTGTGTGCATGAGAGTTTCATTATTATTGAGATAAATATGTTGTCTCTTTCTGTAACTAAGAGTTTGATGTTCATAGTTGTTGATGCAAGTGGAGCAAAACCAGAAGGCGATTGAGGATGCTCGTAGGGTTGCTGATCAAGATGTAGCCACACAAAGATATGTTGCCCAAGTCCATCAGGCTACCCTTTTCTCTGTTTCATCTTGTATCTGTCTAGTAATTATTTTGGCATGGACTATACTTGACTGCCTCTAGTTGGAAGAAAGTGCATCCTATTGGAACATTTTAGTCAAATATGTTGGATATAGTTGATAATGTTTGTTTCAGTTTTTTTATTCTTTTGCAGTGGGATAGATGGTGATTGTGATTGCACTATACTTGTTGTATTAAGCATTATTTGATTCAGCACCATTGCCTTGACTAAGGCATGTTCTAAATACACTGATACTTGTAAATTTATACTATGGTCATCTATGTCAAGACCAATGCCTTCATATATTGCTATATTATATTTTGACTGGCAAATGTTGAATTTTGGTACAACTCAAGTAAACCCCAGGCAGGAACGAGTTTTCAAAACCCAAGACAATAGTGGGGGTTTCGAAAACCCCTGGCAATAGTGGGGGTTTGAAAACCCTTGGTAGTAATGGGGGTTTCGAAAGCCCCTGGCACTAACGGGGGTTTTGAAAACCCCAAGTAAGTTGCATTTTTTCAGGGGTTGTTAAAAACCCCCAGTAATTTGTTAGCTACGCTGGTTCTTCCAGGGAAATTGCAAACCCCAGGTAAACCCATTAGTGGGGGTTAAAACCCCTAAAAATGCCAAATATAACCCCCACTAAGAATAATTATTTTTGTAGTGACTATTCTTAAATAAGAGTTTAGGGTTTAGGGTTAATGGTTAACATCATAATTTTTTCATAATTTATAAAATATATATTCCATTTATTAACTAATATTAAATATTTAAAATATAAAGAGTTATAGAGTCGTAGATTTCGTTAGCTTAGTGTAGTTTAAAAGAATTTATAAAGCAATTCAGTTCAAAACAATAAAAAATACTTCAATCAACCTAAGGATAATTTAGGTTAGGTCTTCTAAACTAGCTTAGTTCAGTTTTAAGAAACTTTCTAACAACACATTATCTTACGAAGTTAAGGACCACACAATTACTATTTACTCATGAATATTCTTAAATAAAACTGGATGGAATAATTGGCTAGGTCACTCAATTAAAATTATATGTAGGTTGGGATAGATAATCTCAAGAGTAACAAACATTATAAGAAAAACCTTAAATAATCACCAAATTTAGTGACAAAAAATAATTAATCACTATAGTGACAAATTTAGATACTAATTTATAAACTAAAAATTATTGGTAATTAAATTAGTTTCAAAAAATTATAACTGAACTCTAAATTGGTAACTAAAATAGTTTCTATTATGATTTAGTCTCTAAATTAGTAACTATCATTAGCTATCTAGGTTTTGGTTACCAAAGGAATTGATTTATAGATTGGTTCCAATTTTTTTAAAAATTTAAGCAATTTTGTCCTTCTCCAAATTGAGACTAAATTTAATGTTTGGACCCTAAGCATAACATAAAGTAATATAACTGATTAGTATAATGTTTATATGATTTTTAATACTTTATGTGATTTTTGACCATTTAAATTTTTAAACCAATGGTGTTATTCTCCATTTTTCAAAATTTGGTTCTAATTTTAAACCTTCTCTAATCCTAAACAAAGAGTAATTAATAAAAATGCGAATTTTAAAAAAATATCAATATAAAATTAAATCTGGTTTGAATTTGAAGGACAAAATTGCTCGATTAAAAAAAAGACCAAATTGAACCACAACAACGAATATCACCAAATTGAATACAAAAAATTGATCCTGTCACGTGACATGATATTGACTTGATAGTCACTGTTAACAATTCATTAACTATTTTAACGATGTTAGCAAAAAAGGCCAAAACGAACAAAATTAACCAATATTAGGACCAAATTGAACAAAAAGAAATATTAAGACCAAATTGAGAAAACTAAACGAATACTAGGTCCAAATCAGTATATAAGCCATTAGTCTATTATTGAATATATATATATATATATATATATATATATATATATATATATATATATATATATATATATATTTCTAATATATATATATATTTTTATATT
>Ga0214543_1010818_pt1 | contig 13212 bp, 2 predicted proteins | sample CNSS2metaG_FD_160094 | JGI IMG/M metagenome (GOLD analysis project Ga0214543, IMG submission 160094) | Root nodule microbial communities from cowpea collected in UCLA plant growth center, Los Angeles, California, USA - CNSS2 | ecosystem: Host-associated > Plants > Roots > Nodule | place: USA...
ATTATTATTACTATTATTATTATTATTATTATTATTATTATTATTATTATTATTACTATTATTATTACTATTATTATTATTATTATTATTATTATTATTATTATTATTATTATTATTATTATTATTATTATTATTATTATTATTATTACTGCTGCTGCTACTGCTACTGCTACTACGTGTAAGTTCTAACAAATAATTGTGATCAGTGTGAAATTTCATTTCATAATATAAAGTGTACAGAAAGTCAAAGTGACGTAATGTTTGTAAAAAAGAGCAGATTCCATTGTTCAACATTAATGGCGATTGAATGTAAAAAAATATCATAAAATAATAATAGTTGATGTATATTTAAAAATATTCTTCAAACTCATGAAAAATAGATCCGAAATTATTGGTACCAGTATGCTGTAGATAATAGTTGACTTTATGCCACTTCTTTTTTGAATTATTTTGAAATATTTTTCAGTTTAGTTGATATTTGGTTTTAAATTTTTATGACTTTTGAAAAAAAATATAATCTTTGACATTGAAATTTTGTTTATATCATGTTGATATAAATTTTATATCCACTAATATTGAGAGTAAACATATATTTTGACTTTTAAAAAAGGAAAGTCAGATTTATACTATGTATTATTATTGTAACTTGGTCAATAGTTAGTTTTTTAATTTATTGAAGAAGATTATGACATAATATGATAAAAATGAGAGATAATAAAGATGTGTATGTTTCTTTTAATATGAATAAGCTAGTGAAAAATTATTAATTTTAGTGAATTTACTTTTTATATAAAAAATTCTTTTATTAATAATAACAAATACATTAAATAAGAATAATTAGATTATTTTAACTTATTCAGTACAGAATATATACACAGAAAAAAGAAAAAATACATTATGTCTTATCATAATATCAAACATCATCTTAACCCCAAAATTTTACATCATAATTCTAAATCTTATGTATGTGTCATGGATTTTATCACGATTTTCATGAATTTTAATGAATTTAAACTAATAAAAAATTATTACTAGCATTTATTTAGTACATTCTTAGTCAAAATCTTTGATTTTTCACTAAGAAAAAAAATGATTAAATTATGATAAAAGAATATACATTGATTCGCTAATGGGACCATGTGCAAGAGAATGAAAAATGTAACTAAGCAATGTTCTGTCATTTACACATTTGAATGATATGCTACAAAACAAGGCTTAAATATACATTTGGTCTCTATTTTTTTTGATTTTATTTAATTTGGTCCCTATTTTCGTTTTATGTTCAATTAGGTCCTCATTTTCGTCAAATTATGGTCAATTTGGTCCTTTTTACTAACGGTGTTTAAATAATTAACGTTTTTGAACAGTACATGTCACGTGTCAGTTCCTGGTTTTTTTTATTTTTTTTAATTTTTTTTAGTTTCTTTTAATTTTTTTTAATTTTTTTATTTTTTTTTAATTTAAAAAATGTGTCCACGTGTTAAGTCACAATTATGCCAAGTGTTAGTTTCTGATAGTATTATTTTTTTATTCAATTTAGTTCCTATATTCGTTATTTTTGTTCAATTCAGTTCCTATATTTGTTATTTTTGTTTAATTTAGTCCTAAATTTTGTTAAAATAAAACCATTTAATTTTTAAAATTGACATTATTATTACTTATTTGTTAAATTTAATTATAAATTATAATATTTAATTATTAATTCAATATAATTTTTAGATTCAATTGTTAAATAGAATATAATTATTTAAATATAATTAAAATATAATTATTAAAATTTTAAAAATATATATTAAAATTTGTAAAATTTACATTTAAATTTAAAATATTTACTATTTTTATTGCATTTTAGATATTAAAATATAAAATATTTTATATGTAAATGTTAATTTTACAAGTATTAGTTTATTTTTCTAAAATATTTTTATATATCAATTTTAAAAATATTTTAGAATATAAATATTAGAAAAAAATTAATAATTATATTCTTATAATATTTTAAATAATTATATTCTATTTAGAAATTAAATATAAGAATTTATTCAATTTATAATTAAATTTAATAATTTATAATTGAATTTAAAAAATAATAAATTTAAAGGTCAATTTTAGAAAAGATATTAATATAATTTGTATAAAAGATATTAAATTTAGTGTCAATTTGAAAAGGACAAAATTGATTTATTTTAATAAAAATTGGGACTAAATTAAACAAAAATAACGGACTAAATTGAACAAAAAAAATAATACTACCACAAATTGACACGTGGCACTAGCATTGACACGTGGCACCATTGTGACTTGACACGTGGCATAATTGTGACTTGACATGTGGATCATTTTTTTGAGATTAAAAAAATTAAAAAATTAAAAAAAATTAAAAAAAATTAAAAAATTAAAAAAAAATCAAAAAAACCAGGAGCTGACACGTGGCATATACTGTTCAAAAACATTAACTATTTAAACACCGTTAGCGAAAAGAACCAAATTGACCACAATTTGACAAAAATGAGAACCTAATTGAACATAAAACGAAAATAGGGACCAAATTAAATAAAATCAACAAAAATAGAGACCAAATGTATATTTAAGCCAAAAAACAAATATAACTTTTCTTAAAAAAATAATTTATGTTTGATGATATGATGTGGGAAAACTAGTTTTATTGTGCTATAATTCAAAAATCGAATTATGCAGGTCAATTTTTTCGTGATATTTTTTAGCCACTAAACAAAACAAAAATCTCAAAGGGATACACACACAAATAAAATAAATAACACGAGAGACAAACATGAAGATTCAACTATTCCTGTTTTGATATTTTACATTTATTTTAATTAAATTCATGTTTTTCTATACCTATTTTTTTATTATATACATCATTCTCTTTTTGCTGCGATACTGTCTTCTAAAATTAGTCAATCTATTTTTTAATATATAATTTATAATATAATATTTTTCTTCTAAACTTGAAGTTGTATGCTTTACTTTTTTCTTATAACTTTATGTTGTCATCACATAAACTTATTTTGAATACTAGTTTACAGTTATAATATTTTTACTATAGAAAAAATTAAATATATAAAAATACATGAGATATAATATATTTTTACTTTTAATATATAATTAGGTCTATTCATTAACATTGTGTCTCAATGAAATTAATGTCTAAACTAGTTTTTAAAATATATGTCCATTTCTAATTAGAGGACTTAAAGATCAATATTTATTTAAAAATATTTGTAAATGTAAAACTTGTCTTCTTTTTCAACGTTTCTTCTCAAGTTTCTGAGGACGGCACCTAAACTTTTCACGTGTATTCTGAAAATGTTGAAACCACAGTTTTGACGACAATGACAATTATCATTTAATTTCAATAATTTTGCTCTAAAAAACCCTAGCAAATGTGGTGCCGCAAACAAAGAATGAACATGCACACGTGTATGAGATCCCCTAAACTTTTTGGTACCAATTTTTATTTCTTTTCTTCAGTTTTAATTTTATAATTAAGAAGATATAGAAACATAGTTGACAGAACATAGTTCTAACAATATTTTTGTTGGAAAACATATAGTTGACAAAACGGTATGAAATTGTTAAAATATACTCTTACCCATTGACAGAATAAACATGGTATTTCATATTTGATGTGAATTAAATTTTAAGTTTTTTGAAAATTAAAATATAAATTATGCATTTTTTTTAATGTTTTGGTATGAATAAATTTTTTTATATTGATTTAATTTTAAAAGTGATTTTTTAGACTGTTTTCCAAAACTAATACTTTCTGTTTTCATTTACAATAAGAAACAATAAATACATTTTTTTTATTATCATATATAATTAAATTTCAGATCCTACTTCATTTAATATTGTCTTTTTTTTTTTCTAAAACACTCTAATTTAAATTAACACCGTATATTATCATTTATGCTTTTCGTTTTAATGAGATTAATAATACGAGTATTTTAGAAAGAATATTTGGGTCTTAGTAAAATAAAATACCAGGAAGAGTATTATAAAAGGAATATCTCGTTTGTATTTTTAAAACTGAAAAATTAAAATATTTCGAAGTTGTTTTTGATATTATAATTTCAATTCTTTCATTCATGTTCTCCCTTTTTATTTCTCCACGTCCCAAATAAATAGATAAACCCATTTAATAAAAACGTCACATGCATAATATCTAGAGAGTACGAAGATTTGGTATATGAAGTACTCCGTACCCCAACATATCCATAAAACCTTAAAGAGGCCCCACACAGCCTAAAATAGAAAATACTAGAGAACTAATAGTATTAGATCTTGGACAGACAAGAAAAGCATAGCTAATAAATTCTTCAGCGATGGGCCCCATAGTGGGCCCAATACCCGTCCAATCTATCAAGCTGTAGCATTCCCACCATCATTAACACTGTCAGAGGTTCTCCCATCTGCTCACGTCAATAAAATTGTTGATCATCGCAATGGAGGAAACCACACACAATCATACAAACACACGAAAGGGTAAGCTAGAGCACAAAATAATTATATTATAACACACAAGGTCCCATCCCATAGTCAAGCATAATTAATGGAAAACCACATAGGAGACACCAAACCATTATCACTCCAAATACTAGAAAATCTGGATACGTATAATGAGGCGCCACCACAAAATAGTGGAATTATGCCCTATCACCACGAGGCATTCGCGGAATTACACCCTTACAAGAGGCACCACCACGTGGCCTTCGTGGGATTACGTCCTAGTCGTGAGGCACCACCACATTATCCTCGTGGAATTACGTCCTGTTGCGTAGGCACCACCATGAACCCTCGCCTCGAGGTTCATGGAATTAAGTCCAATGAATGAGGCACCACCATAGACTCCCCCTAGGAAGGCCCATGGAATTACGTCCATTAAGGGGAACCCCAATGAGCTCTCTAAAAGAACCATGGAATTACGTCCCACTCACACTTTGTACACGTTTCACCAACCAATCAGAAAAGTTTCCTTAATACAAACATCATACATAAACAACAATTCAGACATCTCATGCTTCTCAGTTCATACAACAAGCAACCATACCAGTGGGCCATTCGCGTTGAGCACAAAAACCTGCCCTAGTCTCGCTCAGGCCAGAAGGCCTCGCTCAGGCGAGAACTTAAGCCCTTGAACAGCGGTCACTACGGATTCTCGCTCAGGTGAGTCCATCCTCGCCTAGGCGAGATCGCGCCTCGCCCAAAAAAGAAATTAGTCGCCTAGGCGACAATTTGCCCACAAAAACTTAGGCGAGCCTTTGTTAGTCTCGCTTGGGCGAGACACGCTCGCTTAGGCGAGAAAAACAATGCCCACCACTGTACCCACGCGAAAACACAGCACGCCACACCAAAAGAAGTCATGTATTCACCACTATCACACAATCAACCATGAGCATACATCACGCATACGATTCAGACCCAAAAGCATACTAAAATTACAGGCAACTATAAGCTCAAGCTTCCCTTACCTGGAAAGGGTTTTGCAAACAACTTCGACTCCTGACTCAACAAACCCAACAGCTTCGAACACGGACTCAAGAGTTGTGGATAAAGACACAAAAATAGCAAGGTTGCTACAGTGAGCCCAGCCGAACCATGAGAACCAACGTAGAATGCAAGAGTACGGCTCAAGAATCACTTACATGACAGGAGAACGAGGTTTGGCTAGCTTGAAAGGGGCATAGGATCAAACCCTAGCAGAGCTTCTGGGGAGAGGTTAGGGACTTGATGGCTGCGTTTTCTGCGAATTAAGAGAAAAGATTAGGCTAGGGCAGACTTAAGGTATGGTTCCCCTTCTTGGGCCAACCCTAGGCCCAACTAACTTTGGGGCAGCCCTTAAGGATTAGGCAGAAAATAAATGGGCCTTACACTCCATGCTTTCACTAAATCAATTTTTCAACCACAATCGATGTAACATCCTGATTTAAGGTATTGTACTTCTAGTCGAGTTATCACAAATTTAACCCTCCTAGCGTAACAAAAATCATGATGGAACAACGAATCAAAAGAAATATTAAAAAAATAGTTTTTTAGTCGTAATCGTAGTTTATTCTGGAAAATTATGAAAAAATGAAAAAGATAAGACAAGTTATGCAAAAAAATAGATTTCGGATTCGGGAGTCCTAAGATACCTTTAATTAAACGTGCAATGTGATTTTTCAAAATATTTATTTTTCTCAGAAATAATAGTAAATGAATGTAGAAGAGAAACAAAAATATTTTTTTAGTTTTTTAGGCTTGATAAGGATTAATCATCGCTCTTACATATCTCCATTTATAAAGGAGAATCAAGTTATGTAGTTTTTTATGGATCTTTAAAAAATTATTGATTTGACTTCTTTTTTTATAATTTTGAAATTTTTTTATATTTTTTATATTTTTAATTATTTAAAAATGAGTGTTATGCAACATGAGTGGTCAAACAAGCACTAAAAGGTAAACAAAGAAAACTATTTTTATATATATATTTGTTATATTTTCTGAACAAAAAAAAATTGAAAATTGGTGTTCGACAAATACTAAAAGAAATGAGAAAAACTATTTTTTGTTATGATTTTTAGAATAAGATAAAAAAAAGGCCAAAATTAGGTGTAGAAAAAAAACGTACAATATTAAAACAAAATATAGTGAAAATTTGGAAATGCATAAATAAAAGATATTAGTACTGACATACCTTTTAAACCTTCTAGCTCCTCTTCTTCTTTATTGATCTCCTTCTTTTGTTCCCTAAACTATAATTACCTTCTCTCTCTCCTTCTTCATACCTCCTCTAATAAGAATTTTTCTCTTCTTCAATAAGAGATAAAAAAGGAGGTGTGACCGTGGTAATGAAAAAGATAAAAGTGTAGATAATATACTTTTTTATCCCTTTTTATATGACAGACTGTGTATTTATATTCATACATTACAATACCAATGTAATCCTAAACTTAATTGTAATGAACAATATAAGAAAGAAATTGGTCATGATAACAACACATAACGAAAATCAAATCACAGCAAATCAGAGCATAATATCAATCATCATCAGTAATATTGATTCTAATCATTAAAAGAGATATTGCTTTTAATTATTAAAATCATGTCACTATGTTCTCGGTTACAAACAAAGGGTAGTAAAACTAATAGTCGGGACGAAAATATGTTGCGTTGTTGGATTCATGAGGATGAGTGTGATAATTAAAAAGCAATTGGACTCTTCCTTCTTCTTTTATTCTGTTTTTCATCTCTCTTTTTTTTACTTTTTTTAAGTTTTAAAATCTTTAAAGAAAATTTTATTTTACTTTTTTTTATTTACACTTAACTAAAACTTTTTTTTCGAAAATATATTTATTCACCCGAACGAGATTGGGTATTGAACCTCCTAAATATAAAGTTATTTAAAACAAAGAGAGGACGCATACTACACAAAATATCTATATGAGCTACTAAGATTATCTCACCTTCTATTCATAAGTTCATCCTATGGCTAGTTTCCACTCACCTGAACCATTTCATGCTCATGCATAAAAACTAGACATTGACAACAGGATAAACTAGTAGTATTTTATCCAACAATATTATCAAACCCTGTCATGTAAAAGAGTTGTCAATCCACACATCTCGCAGTATAACATAAATTATCAATTCATTACATGTATAATTTTAGCATAGTCTATTCTAGATTGAAATATGGAAAATTTATGCATTGAGTCAAGTACTTGAAGTCATGCATCTTTTATGTAATTGTGATAAAAGTTGTCATGATCGACCCAAAATTTATCAAGTCTCAATCTCTAATGACAGAGTTAATTCACTTTTAGCACTACAAACTAGGTTCTCTTACTCAAATTCCGATATAGGAACCTCCTTCAACTCTCATCACATAAACTCTATTCTCTATATAAGTTTGTGAGTTTAGTAGAGTTAGATTGACTTCACAATATTGACTACTACTCAATGATAATAGTAACAATATGACATTCTTCCTTAAGAAAATAATACCGATACAATTCACACATTATCTATATCCGAGTCATTTCATTGTTTCTAATATACTTTCAATCTCTTGAAACTATAACCATTCAACAACATTTATAATCTTTACTAAAATTTCCACAATTCAAACAATGCACCATATAAGTGAATTAAAAAGATGAAAAATAAAGTCAAAATTCTAGAAAGAAGGAAAAGGAAAGTTTAGATAGAAGTTATAGAGAAATTTTGGTTTTTTATAAAATAAAAGTCAATTAATAAAAATTTTATTCGTAGTCTTAGTATTTTATTAAAAAAATATTCGAATATAATCCTAAAAATCTACTACTACTCCTAGACTATTTCATAGGTCTTTACGATCGATCACATTATATATTATTAATAATTTATCCAAACATATTAAAAATGAATAAAATTTTATTAAATTTTTTTACCCTATTTAAATTATAAAAAAAATTAAAACACATGTTTCTTGATAATATATATATATATATATATATATATATATATATATATATTAATTATCAATAAAATAATTTGTCACTGATATATGAGTCTTTAATGATCGAAAGAGAAGAAAGAAAGGTTATGCTTTGTTGAGAATAGGTAGGAAAAATAAAAATAGAATGAAAATAAAATAAAAAATAAAATTAATTGATTAAAAATGTTGACAACAGACGAAAATAGAAAAAGAAAAATGAATGGAACTATATAATAAAATCTTATTATTTTGTTATTATTACCCAAGTCTATGTGATAGTGTGCTAGATACAATATTCTATGGTTAATTTGTTATTTATAATGATATTATTGGTAGGACATGTTCGTCAGCTTTATAATGATTAATTTCTATTAAGTTTTTTACTAATTATCTATTTAATTGTTCTAAAACGTATTTTTTATATATAATTTTCGAATGTAATAATTTTAATATATGTAAATCCAAAATTATTTGAATCAATAAAACGTTATTAAATATTGTTTTGTTTTTATTAAACAAATGATGTTTTGTTTAAGGAAAGTAAACTTGATTTTTTTGAATGAATATATTGATTTATTTATGATTTGTGTGTGTTGTGTTTAATGTAGGAAGGAAAGTGTTAACTCATCGGATCCGCGTGTTGATCATAGACTACAGTGTTCAATGTGGTCTTACCTACCTTTTATTTATTTATTTATTTATTTATTTATTTATTATTATTATTATTAGTATTATTGTTATTACTTATTATTATTATTTTAAAATTTATGTAATAAATTTTTTGCCTACCGAAAAAAAGTTACACTTCAGATAAATTAATGTAATTTACTTAATTTAAAAACTGATTGTAGATACCATTTAACTATATAAAGTTTTATATAATATTAATTTAAGTCTCGCAAAAAATAAGTATACTAATTATGTTTATTAAATCGTAAAGGATACGCTAGACAAATAAATATCTTTCAAAATTTAATGTTTTTACGTGAGATAAGAATATAAATTTAAATTATAAATATTAGCATCGGCTAAAATGTGACATTATTAATGTCAGTTTAATTAACTCTAAGATGGTTAGCGGAAACTTAACATATGTTAATTTTATTTATTTTTATTTAAGTTAATATTGTTACGCTGACACTAAATTATATATATATATATATATATATATATATATATATATTTATTGTAACGTCCCATTTAATTATTAAGCGAAATTAAAGGAAAACGTCACATAATAATAATACAGTAGCGTAGTCTTGGGGTCCTTAACACCACCCCTACAAAACTAGGGCACACCACGATGCCAAAGGAAAGCTGAATACAGGTCTAACAAAGAGTGTAGAATAGAAACGCATAAAGAGATACATGGGCCATAGCCCTAAAGAAAACATGAAGAAAACTCCAGCCTAGATGGCTAAGCAGCGGAATCACCATTCATTCCCTTGTTGACCACGAGAACTTCGCCCATCTGCTCCCATCAATCAAATTGATGATCATCGCAAGAAAGAACAACCACATACAATACAACCATGCAACAAAACGGGTAAGCTAGAGCCAACATATATTCATCACACAGTCAAGTACATTATCATCATCCCATATCCATATAACAACCAAGCATGTTATGACTCTTCAAACAATACACTACGACTCGACTCGACTCATCCGGATACGTATAACTTAGTCGGATTCAGCGGATGCTTGCACTTGTGGTGGATACCCCTGCTCGACCCTGAGCTGCTCATCTCCGAGCTATGTGTTACAAGTGTTACGATGAATCAAATCTCCCTCACCACAAGGTTAGCCCTTAATGAATTTCAGACCTCCTGCTACTCTCACCACAGGAGTCAGTCCGCTCTAAGTGAGACTAACTAGCCCCTTAGAGTGTCAGGATGCAGTCCTTACCTTGAATCCTTACCTAGTTATACAGATGGGGCACCACCATGGACACCCACTAACAGGGGCCATGGAATTACGTCCCGACCACTGAAGCGCAACCTCGAAGGTCTCACCTAGAGACCCCAAGAAAATTTACACGCTGACACGAACCAACATTCATAACTCAGCAATAAGGGAACATTAAATCATATTTTCATTTCCATACCAACCCTTGAGATAAATTCCTCATACACATCATATTTTGAATCCATACCTCTGATCATCGCCACCCCATGAGTCTAGGGCCTCATTTCATATCAATACCATGTTCTTTTAGTTCCACACCACTCATTCATTTCACATGCCAACTTTCATACTAGACCCGTCATACACAATTCGTGATTCATGCCAAGCACGCACAATACTCCATTATATACATGTTTCTCATCATACAATTCACACCCAAACCAATATCAATCATCCAAGAGTAAACGAGCACCCAAACAGCGCACTGCCTTGCTCAATCCCTCGCTCAGGCTGAGGGGTCTCGCTCAGGCGAGACGTGCTCGCTCAGGCGAGACGTGCTCGCTCAGGCGAGACGTGCTCGCTCAGGCGAGCCTCCCCTTCGCCTAGGCGAGGGCTCGAAAGGGGAGCAGGAGCACATGCGGGATCTTGCTTAGGCGAGACCCCTCTCGCCTGGGCGAGATACTCGCTCGCTCAAAACGTCGAGCTGGTCGCCTGGGCGACCTTTCGCACAGAAGCCCTAGGCGAGCTCCCTGTTTCATCTCGCCTAGGCGAGACCGACTCGCTTGGGCGAGATTTACAGGTCTCGCCACTGGCTCATCTGGAACAGCCATGTTTTTCAAACCAACCAAACATACAGAGTGTTCTCACGCATCAAATCGAAAGATTAAACCATACAAGTAGCAACCAACGCAAACACAGACCAAAACGACTGGAAACAAAGAACTCTAACTTCCCGTACCTGGAAAAACTTAGCGAAGATCCCTACTACGTGATCACGAGTACGGCAGCTCCAAGGATGCACTACAGGGCTGCTGTGAGAGTGGAATAGAACCAGACCGGTGGGGTTAGCCAAGACTCTTACAACAGATCACAAAAAGGTTACAAAATGGAACTAGCACGAACTCGAAAGTCACTTACATGGAGTGACGGAACTTCCTGACTCACGTAACAGCGGAGGCAGAACCCTAACAGAGGGGGGTTGACGGCTGCGACTCAAAGTTCTGTGAAAGAGTGGAAAATGAGACTTAGGACAACTGGAAAGGACTTTATCTACTGGGTCAGCCCTTTAGGCCCACTTACAAGAACATCCCCTTTAGTTTAGGGCAGGATTAGTAAGGTGGATTTTCATGGGCCTTTTATATATATATATATATATATATATATATATATATATATATATATATATATTATGAATTTGTCTGTTTTTATCATTAAATATAAAGCATATATTACTTTTTATTTAATAGCTCAGATTTAAGGTTAATAAATTTTCTACTTTCATCAATTTCCTCGTAGTCATATCTTTCATTAATATTTATCTCGTTTAACCATATTATATTTTTTTATTTACACACGTTTATCTATATTTTTCTTCCTTATTTCTTTTATCCACTTTCTTCTTATCATACACTTCCTTCATATATATTCATTTCTTCCATCCACATTCATCTCCTTTATACACTCTCATCTATTATAAATTTTTCTATTTAATTTTTTTGTTTATGTTTATTAAATATGGAAGTATTGTATGAAAATTATTTTTATTTAATTTATCATCCTTAGCCGAAGCTAAATTGATTTTATAAAAAAACCAATTTAAAAATTAGTGATGAATTAACATCAATTAAGTTTGGCCTGGCGTTACAGGTTGATGTTAACAAATTTGCTAGAATTTCAAAATATATATTTTGTTATTAATACTAATATTATTATTATTTGAAACTATTATTTTCCATTTTAAAATTCCAAAATATATATTTTTATTAGTATTAATAATCTTATTATTAACATTAACATTAGTTTTATTATTTCCATGAGTAGATTAACATTATTATTATTATTATTATTATAATAAGTATTATTATCTATTTCATTAGTATTGATTTTTATATTATTAATATTATTAAAATTGTTATTATTGTTATTAATATTATAATTTGTGTTATTGTTGTTATTATTATTAGTAGTAAAAATAAATCATTTTTATTAATAGTATAGTTAGAAATACATTTTATTTTTATTTATTATGAGATCACATTTAATTATTTGTAGTTTTTATTTGTTTTATTACTGATTTATCTTTAAATTTTTCGATTCAAAAACGTAGTTATTAAAATTAGTAAATTAATAGAATTACAAAAAAAAAATATAATGATAACATATTGTATTTATAATAGTTATTATTATTATTATTATTATTATTATTATATTTCTATAAACATATTATTATTATTATATTACCATATTATTATATTTTTATAAATATGGAAGATTATTATATTATTATTATTATTATTATTATTATTATTATACACCCATTTTATTTTTATTTATTATCGATCTTATTTCAAATCATTTACTTGCATTTGTATTTATTTTGTTTTTCATTTATTTCTACATCTAAGTAATTACTTAAATTTAAATAAGTAGTTACAAAATTAATAAAATAACAAAAATGAAAAATAATTTTTTTATTACAAATAATTATTTAAATTTTAAAAAAAATGAAGAGGATAAAATTCTAAAAATAAGAAAAAGCATTAAATATATATATATATATATATATATATATATATATATATATATTTTTATTGTATATTATTTTT
>Ga0214543_1010819_pt1 | contig 13212 bp, 8 predicted proteins | sample CNSS2metaG_FD_160094 | JGI IMG/M metagenome (GOLD analysis project Ga0214543, IMG submission 160094) | Root nodule microbial communities from cowpea collected in UCLA plant growth center, Los Angeles, California, USA - CNSS2 | ecosystem: Host-associated > Plants > Roots > Nodule | place: USA...
CTGCAGACTTCATTGGACTGTTCATCTTCATTCTACGCAACATTTGCATCACACATATGTGCTTTTATAACCAAATGTTTCTATGAATAATTTCCTTTTAGGAAATTTTCACCCATCCTTAATATATCCTTAAATTCAAATTCATATTTTCTTATTATTAAAATAACACTCTTAATTCTTATTTTAATTATGTTTATACATTTATTTATTTATTTATTTTTCTACAACATGTTCAATTTTTAAATGGATTTGCTACAACTATTTTCGAATCATTTTTAAATATAATAAAATCATACCAAATTTAATCATGTATTCTTTAACTTTCAATTTTATGGTAAACAATGTTTCCATAAAAATATATAACTTTTTAAAGGTAATTTATATATGAGCAACTTCTTTTTTTTTTAGATATTGTTAATACATTTTAATTACATCCTCTTCTTTAAAAAATATTTAATTTTATACTTTATAAGTTTTAGTTAATATGTTATTTTACATTAAATTGTGAAATCCTGGAAAGCTATGTAACAAATAACATGTTGACTAATCTAAAATAACATGTTAATTAAGCAACGATCTAAGCTTTTTATTATATATTGTTAATATATATTAATTACATCCTCTACTTTAAAAAATATTTAATTTTATACTTTATAAGTTTTAACTAATATGTTATTTTATATTAAATTGTGAAAACCTGGAAGGTTATATAACAAATAACATGTTGACTAATCTAAAATAACATGTTATTTTGTACACTATCTTTAAGATTTTCACAATTTAATCTAAAAATAACATGTTAACTAAAATTTATAAAATATGAATTTAAATATTTGTTAAAGTAAAGGATATAATTAACATATATTAACTACATCTAAAAAAATTCTAAACAACATGGTGAATGCAGATTTTTACAATTTATAAATTTTAATTTAATTTTGTATTGTTATTTTGTCAGGTTTCAATAATGTTTTTTTTTTTCAGATAAGATTATTTAGGTGTTATTATGAATTTTGACGTCTCGATTATACTGACACTCTAAAGTTCATCAATCGTTTTCTATTACATGAAAATTTATTAAAAAAAATATATTGTATCAAGAAATTTGATTGATTTGAAGAAAAAGAATATATGTAAAATATTTACACTGATCGAAGATTGTTGTAACATCCCATTTAATAGTTAAGAGTTACTAAATACAATAAATAAATAAATAAATATATATATATATATAATGATGTTGCAAAAAAGGTAGTAGAAGACAATATAAGAATATTGATACAATTATCCAAAAATAACTATAATAATATAAATATATTTACAAACGACCACTCTACAAGGGTTGAAAAGTTTTCTAACTCTTTAAAAAACCAAAAGGTATCTATATGATATAAGACTCTACAACACTGCTCCATTCCTATCCAAAAGAGAATGATCCTCACCTACATCCTCCTCTGTTCACATAATTAAGTGATCATTGCAAAAGGGATGACCAAGAAACAAACACACAACATGCAAAAGGGTAAGCTAATATAAACAATGTCAAACCTCAAAGTTTAAACAATCAATTCGAATGGCATATCATACTAGCATACATATGCACAAAGAAACAAATTACTCTAGACTCAATTATCCAGCTACATGCAATTTAACATCAAACTCATGGGTGATGTGTACCTGTGGTGGTTCCCAAACTCTACAGAGTTTGGCCACAAGGGATTATCACCTAACCACTCAAAAGGTAAACCTCCTTCGTGCCTAGGACCTGATCAAGTTCAATGACTAGGATCGCCTACATCTCTTCACGACATAATAGTCTATTTGAGTGTGAGCAGTTATTAGAGAAAGGATATCACCATAAAGAATCCTTATGCCAATGCATACACTACATACTTCGATCTCGAATTTCTCCTAGAAAATCTATAATTAACATCTCCTTCATACTATAAGAAACACAAGAAAATCATTAAATTTCAAATTGTTAGATAATTGTGCAGAACCTGGAATTCTTACCTAGAGAACCCATCCTCTCGCTAGGCGAAACACACATTTCGACCAATGACCAGGTAGTTTGCCCAACGAGTGTCTCATTGGGAGTCCACAGGATTAAATCCCCAATAAATCGCCCAACGAGAAATGCTTGCCTAGCGAAACTCGAATCATAGGTATTCCTACTTTCAAAGTCGCCCAACGAGAATTACTCGTCCAACAAATCATATATTACTATTAAGGCTATCACTTATTCATAATTTGCCCAACGAGTATCTACTTGCCCAACGAGTATCTACTTGCCCAACGAGTATTTACTCGCCCAATGAGTCTGCATAATTATGCGAAATAACAGTTTCTACATAATTTTACAGCCTTAACCAATCCATACAGCTAGAAGATCTTCATAGACATCAGAACATATCAGATTCAGGCAGTTTCTAAACAATCCCCATTATAATTTACACATAAATTTCATACATCACAAATGTCAATGAACAACTCAATTTCACCAGTCAAACTCAATTTCAATCATGAAATCTATCAATCAAACAATCACACAAATTCCAAGCAGTATAATTAGCTTCCTTTATTTGCAGATGACTCAAACGACCTATGGAGCACCAAAAACCCTTTTTCACTAGCAAGACTCACAACTCAACCTAGGAACAACAAAAACATGATCAAGGAACATCATTAGGACCACTGATAATTAGAGATTCTCAAGGAAAACTTAGGTTTCACATGCGTTGCCAGAATTGATCACATGCAGGCTTTAAGAGACATTGATCAAGAAAAGAGCAGAAACACAACTTACTCAATTTAGAAAACTAATCGGTCAAACATAAAAATCTCGTCATAGTAATCACTCTAGTGGTCTTCGATCTTCAAAAAGATAAATGTACGGTGAGTACGGTGAGAGACTTTAGAGAGAAGGGAGAGAGTTCTAAAAGGACGTATTTTAGATAGATGAAGTGTTTTCTAAATAATAAAATCTTTTTATGAAATTTCTATTTTTATTATTAAAATAATAATAGGATCTCATTATTTAAACACCGTCACTCTTAAAATAAGATTTTCTACATTCTCACAATTACAAACATCAAAGAATATCTTATATGAAATTTTCAAATTGTTTGAAAAAATTCTAAAGCTATAACGGTGATATATAAACAACTAAAGAATGAAAAAATATAAAAAGAAAAGGATAAATTGAAGATGCAAATACTATGATGATAATCATGACTTCCCTATTAGACGAAGATATTGAAGCAGAGAGAAAATATTTAGAGGAAAAAAATACATCAATATTGTCATATACTCTTTTGAAGCATAGGACACCTAGGTTTAGAACAGTGACCGTGAATAAGGATGCATGTCCCAGCACCTTGATTGGCACCAATGAGCTCGTGCATAAATTAATTGTCCTCCATGTGTTCCTTGTCATTGCTTTTTCTAGTGTATGAAACAAGGTTTGGTGGCTAGTTTTATAACTTTGATCATGAATAGCGATATGTGTATCAATCTTAGTTCCTATGTACCGAGTATTTTTATTACGAAATATGGTCCTTTAGTGAATTTTATGTAGTTTTTTGTGATTTTGGGGAGACTTAGTTTTCTCAAAACCTGAATTGTTTTTAAAAATTTGTATACCAACAATTTCAATAGTGCTACTTTCAAACGGTGAATGTTCTTAGAAGTGGATTAATTAATTACTAAAAAGAGAATAAATGTTTTTTAGTACAAAATTTGATAATTTAAGTATTTTAGGATGTTTTTAAGTATATGAAGAGACTTAATTTCCACACACCGTTGTTATTACTTATTATTTATTATTTTTATGCAGTGTACAACTTTTTGATGCCCAATGTAGGAATTGCATGTAATTAATTACTAAAAATTTAAAATATGTTTATTTACAAAATTTGATCAAGTACTTTTAGTTTGTTATTTAGGTATTGAGAGAATTAATTTCTTTAAATCTTGGTTGTTCCTAATAGTTTTCATGTCAATGATTTTTATTATACAAGTGTTTGAATGAAAATGTAAGTGAAAATGTGTATAATTAATAGTTGAAAAGTTAGGTGCTACTTTTACTAAAAGAAATTTATTTTGTGTTTGAATGAAGCATTTCAACCATGTTGAGAAATTGAAATGCATTGTATTTGAAATATTTGCAATTAATTTTCTTTTATTTTCTAAATAACTTGTTTGGGTAAAGAAATTAAAATACCATATGCAACATCTCGACCAAATGTTACTAATTTAAAAAAATATATATAATGAATAACAAAACGCATTTATTAACTATCTTTCCCAAAATGCAGGAAAAATCAAAACATCAAACGTGCTATAATTCAAAAGCAGAATTTAAACTCAAGGTTTACATCACCACAAAAGATACTAATATATCCGAGTTACAAAATAATGAAAATAAACTGTGGAAATAAAAATCTCAATTTGCCCTACTCCGATGTTGTGCCTCAGCAACACCACCTGTAACATCATCTACTCTCTTGTAACGAATTACACGATCATCGCCAAACACAAGCAGATAGGGTGAGCTAACAATATAAAGATGTATATACAATTCAACCATTTATGCACACACACATCAAAGAAACTCTATCCTTTGTTCCCTCACACCAGTAACAATCGCCATTTTGAGCCACCACTCAAGGAATGCTTACGTTCATCCTCCATCCTGAGTTACAACTCAAGAGATACCATTCTGAGCCACAACTCAAGGAAAGCCACATGTTTACCCTCTATCTCGAGGCATGACTCAAGGGATACCATTCCGAGTTACAACTCAAGCAATGCACAACAAGTTCATCTTTAAGGTATCACTTAAAGCCTTGTAGACCATGCACAACCAAATCACACAAGCCTCTACCCTTACATTATCGTTTGGCGCTGATCTAGAGCCGCTAGGCGAAAGCCAATTACAGACTGCTTGGCGGAAGCCACAACCTTCCAGGTGCCAATTGCCTCTGAACATCACTGGATTCCCAAGTATCGACTGGCAGATCCATTCCCATCGCCATGTGCCTGCGTGCTGTAGAACCCACTACTTTTCCAATTGTCGCCTGGTGGGACGTCCACATCGCTCGACGCTAAGTGCTCCAGGTTCTCTTTGGTTTTGTAGCTATCGCCTGGTGGTCTCATGTCCACCGCTAGGTGCTACATTAGTAATGCGAATTTACTGGTTTTTGGTATAGCATAATAGATTGTACTCCTAATGCAAGCATCAAACCACACAACAACCTTCACCAAGTTACTTACGTCCTATTCCACAGTCTTGAACCCCTCAGTTCTTAAGTCCTTGTCAATGTTTCTATTCTCGTATGGGTGATAATGTTAATTTTTACCATTATCCAAGCTATATTTCATTAGCAAAATCATCTCTTCCAAAGCTTTTAACCTACTTAATCCTCAATTTTACCTTACTTTTGTAAATAAATACATTTTGGGTTACATTGATCTAAATATACCACTAATCCCCATTTTTTGTGTCCTTTTTGTAGATGGGAAGCTTTGTTATAAAAATCCAGACTAATGAGTGACCCGAAATAGCAAGGAGAAGAAGGAAAATGTCAACAAGAAGCGCCTGGCGACACGATGCCAACGCCAGGCGGAACAGGCGCCAGTCTCGCTGATGTGGCAAGTTGGCCCTTTTTCTTCTATTTTCGCGAGGAGAAAATGATCTTGGACATTTTGGAGCTCGAGCAACGCGTTTTGGAGCACTTGGAGGTCTGATAGGGCTAGTGGGAACTACCCTTTCTTCCTCTTTGTAACTCTTCCCTCTTCCATTTCCATTTTGTAAGCTTGAGCTCTCCATGACAATGGAGAGCTAAACCCATTTTTGTTGGGGGTTAGATGTAGCCACTAAACTTTCATGTATTTTTGAATGATTTGAATATATAAATGCTTCTTCCATTGATTGCTAGTATCTTTGTTTATGTGCTTAAAGCTTACTTTGTTTTGACTATTCATTGCATGATATTTGGGTCATTAGGTATTGGAGAATATCTCTTGAAACCTAGAATTGGAACAAGATACCTAATGGAACTTGTATCTAGAAATGGAACTTGACTCATTAGTTGTCTTAAACCCTAATTTGTAAAGCGGGTTTGTTTATTTAGGGATTCAAGGAATTGACTCTAAATAAGGAAACCCAGGCTCATTCAACTAAGGGATTAGGGTTTGAGTAGACTTGTGGGTTGACATTAGTAATTAATGGAGAAGAGTTTTATTGTGTAATATACATGAGAGTGAGGTAGGTGAAGTCTAACTCTAACAATATCAATCCATTGCATTTCTAATCTTTACCATTTTCTAGAGTCTTCAAATATCTAAGTTCAATTTTACTTGTTTATGAAATATTTAATTTCTTGCATACAAAAACCCAACTTATGAATTTATTCATTAGTTTAAATTAGTCACTAATTACGCAATTATTTAGTATACACGAGTCTTTTGGGAAACGATATTCCGATCTTACGAGTTACTACTTGCGCGACTTGGTACACTTGCCAAAGTCTTAACAATGGGTTCACTAACTTAGGATACCAATAACCCAGTTTTGATTAAGGTCAACCCTGCTTCTCACAAGATGTTATAGTCTACCTCTCCTACTCATATTCCATCATTGTCCTCAAATAGTACCTCAATGTGCACCAAATTCCCAGCCACATAAGAATCAAGCTTTGGCCTAAAAATACGCCTCTAACCCAATTCAAACAACTTCACTTAGCAACACCAACTCCTATTTATATTATGCCTTTCAATCAAACTAGACTCTAGTTTAATAACCCCTATTGCACTATTGTTTATTATCTTAATTCTTCCAACTCATAATTAATTCCTAAATTAATTTATACTAATAATTCATATATAAAAATCAACCTAGCTTTCTGTCCAAATATTTCTCCCAATTCAACATTCATCATTAAACTAACTCATGATAATTCTAGACCCTTCACTGCACCTCACAGCCATGCAGGTATCGTTTTTTGCGCTGGCACCTGGCGGTCAACAAGGTGCCGCTAGGCGGTGCATACGATTCTGGAAAAATCCAAAATTTTCACTGCACCTACAAGAACCCTAACTTCCCCAAGCCCCAATTTCCCTGCCTATCTCCTACTTTCCACAATCAATCTCCCACTACACACATAAACAATTTAGCATACCTCAATTAACTTCTCGTCATAATTCAAACCCCAACATGCATACATATCAATTTCATCAAATTAATTCCAATCCCCTCGCAATTCACCAATTATTAACAATCAAAATTCTATTCTCCAGTAGTAATCATTTTTCTCCAATCAGAATCAGCCCAGAACTCACAGAAACACCAATTGTGCCAAATTGGCTCGCATTGCCTGGCGACAATTCATCGCTGCTAGGTGGTTCATAGCATATGTACATAAACTGGGAAATTTGGCATGAGTCGCCTAGCGGCTTTGACCGCCCGCCAAGCAGTTTTTGGAAAAAATCCAAAAACATCAGCTTCCACAGAAATTTTAACTGTCCAGGTTTCAAATTAAACATTCATCATGTAAAAAACAATAAACGAACTAAAATTCACGGAGTCTAGCTCCCCTAACCTGGATTCCTTGCTCAACCTTGATAATTTGGAGTCTCCTCTTGATCAATTATGACCTCCTTTGTTACCACTCCCACACCTTGCTAGATGTTTAACTAATTCAAGTTTACGTGTTCAAAATCCTCTCCTCACACATAGGCAATCTCAAAAACCCACTCTTTCTTCCTCAATTCTCCTAAAGACGGCTAGGGTTTCTGCTCCTTCATAGTCATGCCAAAAAATGAATTTTGGCAAAATAGGATTATTACGCATCTACCAAGATTCGAATACACAACCATTCAATATCAAAGCAAGTGTACAACCAATTCAACCCATTCATGTTTCGCGATAATTCCTATAAATCTAGGATTATATCATCACTCATCATGATCAAGCGTTTATTATTAAAATAATAAACAATTAAAATACACACAATTAGCATACACAAGAATCAAACCCAAGTCCTCTCAATACAACTAAGTAATCTCAATCATTTGAGCTAGTACTGTTCCACATCATAAAAACCAGTATTAAATGTCATAAAGACTCCCACTACCCACGTTTATTAAATAATTATTTAAATTTCTCGGGTCTTACACCATACATTTTAATTCCTTCTTTGGATAAAACAATTGAATTTCTTGTGAGATAAAATTTCATTTTAACAATATTCATTTCAGGCTTAATTATGTTTTGAGTTCATGATAAATTTGAAAATTGACTCAACAACCAAGATGGATCGAGCCAACACGACTACCTAGCCAGGTTGGTCCGACCCGACAACCCAGACAAGTTAGGCCGATTGGGAAACCCAGACGAGCTGGGCCTGCCAAACGATCTAGACAGACCTGATTAGCCCGACGACCCATACTAGTCTATCGTGCCTATGAAGTTCGTTGACTTGGCCCAACCCAGCCTGTTTGGGTGTTTGGCCCGACTTGGCCACATAAGGTCATCGGGCCCGCCTGACTAGTCTATGTTTTTGGGTCGATCCAACCTTTCTATGTCGTTGGACTGGCTCGACCCAACAATAGGTCATTGGGCTGGTCCCACGCATCTAGGTTGTCGGTCCGGTCAGGCCCTTCTAGGTCGTCAGGCTGGTCAGACCCTTCTAGGTCGTCAGGCTGGTCGGGCCCTTCTAGGTCATTAGGCCTGACTAGGTTGTCAGGAAGGTCAGGCCTGTCTAGTTCGTTAGGCCGATTGGGCTAGTCTAGGTCGTCAAGCTAGTCAAGCTTGTAAGATCAGTCAGACTTATCGGGTTGGCAGGCCAGTTGAGCCCGTTTGGGTTGTCAGGCCTATATGGGTTGTTGGGCCTGCCCTACACCTTTAAGTTGTTCGACATGTATGAGTCGCCAGGCTGACCCGACTTGTTTAGGACATTGGGCCTGCCCGACCTGTCTTGGTCGTTAGGCCTGCCTGATCTGTTTTGATTGTCGAGCCCACTCGACTATTAGGGTCGTCAGGCCATTTGGATCATCGGGCCTACCTGGTATGTCTGGGGTCGTCCGACCCACCAGACACATATGGGTTGTCGAGCTTGCCCTGTTCCTGTGGGTCGTTAGGCTTACCCGACTCGTTTGGGTCATCGAACTTACCTGGTTCATTTAGCTCGTTAGGCCCGCTTAGCCCATTTGTGTTGTTGGGTCAGTCTGGTCCGCTTAGAGCGTTTGGCCAGCATGGCCCGTTAGGGTGTTCAGGCTTGTCGGGTTTGTTTGGATCGTTTGTTATATAGGTTGTTAGGCCTGCCCTACACCTCTAAGTCGTTCGACATGTTTGAGTTGCCAGGCCGACCCGACTTGTTTAGGACATTGGGCCTGCCCGACCTGTCTTAGTCGTTAGGCCTGCCTAGTCTATTTCGGTTGTCGAGCCCACCCGATTGTCAGGATCGTCAGGCCCGTTTGGATCATTGGGTCTGCTTGGCTCGTTTGGGGTCGTCCGACCCACCAGACACATTTGGGTTGTCGAGCTTGCCCCGCTCGTGTGGGTCGTTAGGCTTGCCCGACCCGTTTGGGTCATCAAACTTACCTGGTTCATTTGGCTCATAGGCCTGCTTAGCCCATTTGTGTTGTTGGGTCAGTCTGGTCCACCTAGAGCGTCTGGCAAGCATGGCCCATTAGGGTGCTCAAGCTTGTCGGGTTTGTTTGGATCGTTTGCTCGGGGTGGCCTGTTTGGATCATCGAGTCGATCAAGCCTTTCTTGTCGACCTCGGATAATGATCGAGTCATCCCGGACCGACACCAAAACTACCTTGGTTGTCGTTATAATGTTCAATAATATATTTTAAAAAATAATTTACTTTTCATGTTTAAGAAGAAAGCTCATGGGCTAGCCCTGGCCTATAGGGCTTTTGTGGGGGGGGGGGGGGGGGGTTTTGCCCTATGGGCTTTTTTAATGTGGTGTTTTTTGGCCTTGTGAGTTTTTTTAGCACCCACATGGTCACGGTCAAGCCTTGTAGACTGTGGCAAATTGATAACTCTACCAGTGAGTCAAGAGTCTGAGGTTGAGTGAGAAGAATTTCAAATTTCACTTTTGTTGAGAGTACTTGAATTTTTACCAATTTAGCTAATTGAAATACTTCAAAAAATAATTGTATTTTAAATATTTTTTAATTTTTCCTGTTAAAATAAAAAATTTCATTACAAAAAAATCTACATTCTAAAAATATGAATTACTTCATTAAAATAGTCTATCCAAATACACTTTGTATACTTAAATCACTGATGTGAAACTTTAACTATTTGTCTTCAAACTTATTGATTTATTTTTGTCACCATGTAAAAGTATTATAAAATAAGCCACATGTGTAAAAAAAAGATTGTGAATGCAAAATTTTACAATGATAAATTTAATCTTATTTTATATAGTAATTGTGTCAGGTTTGGATAATTTTTTTAAGTATCCTATTTTTCATACTGATCAATAAAATGTGTACTCCTAAGATTAACTCACATATTTAATTTCATATTAAATACATAAAAAATTACTATTAATATTATACAAAAATAAATATAAAATATATAATAATAACAAGTCAATATAATCAACAGTTTCATTAATTTTATCTAAATAAAATTATTAAGTAAAACTAGTAGATGAAACATGTTTCATATCTATATATATTCCATATGTAAAAGAATTCACAAGTTTTTTTATATTTATTTTATTTATTTGGATATTAATTTCTTAATTTATTTAATTAATTAAATTTAAATTTATTTAATATTTTATTTAGTTTTGTACAGAAAAAATTATTATCATTAAATAAATAATACCAGAATAAACATAATGTTGTTAAATATTTAATATCAAAATAAGATATATTTTCTATTCTTCATGTAACATCTCATTTAATTCAATAAACGAAATTAAAGGAAGCGTCACATAAAGATAATATAACAGCGTGATCCTGGAGCTAAAAACTTAACTCCTTACAACCCAAGGCACACCACGATGCCCGAAAGGAAACTAGATAAAAAGTTTAACAGAATATATAGAAATCAAAACGGCGGACAGGTACATGGGCCATAGCCCTAAAGGAAGGCCCATCAAGAACATGAAGCCCAGCCCATGCAGACTATGCGACAGAATCATCTCTCCTCTGTTGACCACGAGTACCTCTCGCATCTGCTCCCATCAATAAATTGATGATCATCGCAAGAGTAGAAGAACAACATACAGAGCAAACAAACAAGCAAAGGGTAAGCTAGAGCCAAAAAGATTTTTATCATGAAATCATATATACCTTCATAGTCCAATAAACATATATCACCCAAGCATGTTATGACCTTTCAATCAATACACTAAGACTCGACTCGACTCATCCAGATACATATAACCTGGTTGGATTCAGCGGATGCTTGCACTTGTGGTGGATACCTCTGCTCACCCCCGAGCTATGTATTACAAGTGTTACAACGAACCAATTTCCCTCACACACAAGGTTAGCCCTTAATGAGTTTCAAGCCTCCTACTACTCTCACCACAGGAGTCAGTCCGCTCTAAGTGAGACTAACTGACTCCTTAGAGTGTCAGGATGCGATCCTTACCTTGAATCCTTACCAAGTTATATAGATGGGACACCGCCATCGACACCCACTAACAAGGGCCATGAAATTACGTCCCGACCACTGAAGCACGACCTTGAAATCTCACCTAGAGATTTCAAGGAATTATGCACTGACCATAGACCAATCATGCTCAATCAATCAGGTAATATTTATCATACACATAACCTCATGCCAACCTTTTCCACCCATCCTCATTCATATCCAAATATTGAATTCACATCAATTCATCCTTTGTATTTCATATCAATACCATGTCTCTTTGATACTAACTATCTCATTTAAATCACATGCCAAGTTCATACCAAACCTATCATTCACCATCCATGAATCACACCACTCATGCATAATCATTTATCTCATGCTTTTAATAAAACAATTAAATTCAAGCAAGTATTAACCATTCAAGATCAGAGAAACAACCAAACATCACACTCCCTTGCCCAGCTCCTCACTCAGGTTGAAGGGTCTTGCTCAGTTGAGAGGGACTCTCGCTCAGGAGAGCCCCCTTCGCCTAGGTGAGGGCTCGAAAAGGGGAACAGTGGCTTCCTGCGCCCTCTCGCTTAGGCGAGCCCTCCTCACCTGAGCGAGACTGTGGCTCGCTCAAAATGGAGATGCGTCGCTCAGGCGACAGCTCGCGCAAAAAAACCAAAGCGAGCTCCCGCTGGCCTCGCCTAGGCAAGACGTGCTCGCTTGGGCGAGAAAACTAGTGCTCGCCTCTGTTCTCTCGTGCAACAACCACACAAACACTCCCAAACAGTTTCAAACAGGCTTCCCATCAGCTTATATTCACACACAGTCCATTCAATAGGAAATAAACGTAAAACAAGTAGGTTTCACATAATACATAGAAGGATCTAGTTTCCCTTACCTGGAAAATGCTAGCCAAACGATCTCGACACTTAAGCGAATGAGCACGAAAGTTCCCGAAGCAAATTTAAGAGCTGAAAACCCTAACACAAAAGGGGTACGAGATTACTACAAGAAACCCTAACAATAATTACGAAGAACCAAACCAACGAAGAAGAGTATGGGTTGACGAACCACTTACGTGAGCAGAAACGAGGTCGAGCTAAACTTGAATCTGATTGAACTTCAAACCCTAACAAAGCTCTTGGAAAGGGAAAGGAGGGTAGGTAAGCTACTGTTTTGCAAGAAAAGCATAAATGAAAGGGGTTAGGCTGCCTTAGGGGCTTTGGACATCCTATGGGCCAGTAATTAGGCCCAACAGATGGGGCTAGGCCCCTTTAAATATTTAGGGCAGAAAAAGAGGGTTTTACACTTCAAAATAAAATAATAAATAATATTTGTAGAAATATTAAACTAAATTACTAAATAATAATTATATAAAGATAAGATAACTATATAGTCATCATGACATTGATTTTCTTTTCATATTTTTCATCTTATTCTGCAAAGTTATTAAAATAACTCTATTAATCTTTCATGTACATGGAAGTTTGTTTTTCTTTCTTATTCATGTGCTTAATATAGAAACAAAAATAAAATTATATATATATATATATATATATATATATATATATATATTTTTTTAACTTTGTGATATAT